>Ga0256836_1000019_pt1 | contig 137613 bp, 150 predicted proteins | sample 4561380metaG_FD_185974 | JGI IMG/M metagenome (GOLD analysis project Ga0256836, IMG submission 185974) | Hydrothermal vent microbial communities from Guaymas Basin, Mexico - 4561-380 | ecosystem: Environmental > Aquatic > Marine > Hydrothermal vents | place: Mexico: Guaymas Basin | collected...
TCTTCATTAGTTTGTGTTTCCAATTCATTTGTTTTTACTGTATTTGCCGGTTTAGGAACTGTTACCTTTTGTCCTATATCCGCATTTATAAATCCTTGAATATTTACATCAACCGCAAAACTATAACTTGTTATTAATGCAATACTTAATATTATTCGTTTAAACATTTTTTTCCCTTATTTTTACATTATAATTACTATTTATATTATAAAAAATTCTATTTTTTTATAATATGTTTTAAAAAAAAGGTAAAATTATGAAAAAAAATATTAAACTTAATATATTTTTTAACAAACTTAATAATATAAATTCCCAACTTCAAGAAAATTTTATAAAAAACCTTTTAAAAAAAAATTATTTTAATAATAATATTTTAATCAATATTATTAATAACAAAAATCTTTTAAAAATTTTAATACAAAATAAAAATGTTTATTATTTATTAAATGAAACAAATTTTATAGAAGAAGAATTAATTATAAAATTTATGAAAAAATATAAAATTAATTATTTAAATAGTTTTTTTGAAAATCATTCACATTCAGAATATTTTTCTTTTAAAAATTTAAACAATGATAAAATATTTCAAAATTTTATAAATGAATATTTTAATCCTAAAAAACATTTAAAATTATTATATTCATATAAATATTTTGAAGGAGAATTTCTAGAAAAAAATATATACAAATTTTTAAAAAAAAATAATATTAAGAATATTAAGAAAAAAATTTATAATTTAAATCATGAATTTTTTATTCCTTATCATTTATTATTACAACATTTTATTTATGATATTGATGAAGATATACTTAAAAATATTTTTGATTATTTTTATAAAATGTATGAAAATATACTAATATTTTATCAAAAAAATCAATTAACTTTTAATATTTTTTATAAATTATTTTTGGTATTTAAACAAATGGAATATTCTTATTTAGAAGAATTTAATAAAAAATTAAAAGAAATAGAACAAAAAATTAATAACAAATATTTAATAAATAAAATTTCAAATATAAGAGAAAGTTTTTTATTTTTAAATGAAGATTATTATTATGATAATCCTTTAATTGATTATTTAATAAAAAATCCACATTTTTTAAGTGCTTTTCAAGAAAATTATTTTGATAAAGATACATTAATAGATATATTAAATGATTTATCTTTTAAACATAAGGAAAAAAAGAATGATTTATCATATATAATTAATAATTTTTTTATTTATATAACATATCATAATATATTAGATAGAAAAAATTTTAATAATCAAGAAGAATATGAAGAATATTTAAATGATATTAAGGAAATTATAGTATTAGAAGATTTTTATACAAAAGAAGAAATTATACAAAGAAAAATAAGTTATGGTATTAAATATCTATTAAATAAATATTCTTTTGAATTTGATTTAGAATATGAAAATAATATTATAAATTCTATTCCCAAAATATATAATGATATTGATATCCATAAATTACATCCTTCATATTTAAAATATTATTTATATGCAATTAAAAACACAGAAACATTAGAAAAAATAATTAATGAAAAATTACCTGTGAATAATTTAAAATTAAAAGAAAAAAAAGAATATATTGATACAATTATAAAAAATAATTTGATTGAACACTACTATAAATCTGAATTGACTTATCTTTTACCATTAAAATTTAGCTTAATAGAAGAAATAAGAAAAAATTATTACGATCCTTTATATGAAAAAGAATTATACATATATTATTTACAAAATGCAAAGATTAGTGACAAAGAACAATTCGAAATTTTTAAAAATGTAGATGAAAAAATTAGTCATAATCTTATATTTAATAAAAATATTAATCCTGTTTTATTTGAAAAATTTTTAAAAAAACAAAAATATTTTATATATAGTAATAAAATTTTTGAAAATTTATTATTTTAATAACCATTTTGTCATAGCATTTGCTATTTTATCAATATCAATATTATATTCTTTTTTTTCAATTGCTTCTTTAATTTTTTCAATTTTACTTAAAGAAACTTCTTTATCTTTTATAATTTTATTTAAATTAATTTTTGTTTTATCTATTATAATATCATTATTTTTATTAATGATATTAATATTATTTATTTTCATATTTTATCCTTTATTAAAAATAATATTGTAATATCGACATTTTTTTAATATTAATAATTATAATATATTTATTTAATATTTTTTATATTTTTAAAAATATATAGTATAATTTTATTACAAATCTAAAAATAAAAAAGGATAAATATGACAGAACAAAAACAAAAAGCAATTGATTTAGCTATTAAACAAATTGAAAAACAATTTGGTAAAGGTGCTATTTTAAAACTATCTGATAAAAATATAGAACCTATTGAAAAAATTTCAACAGGAAGTATTGGACTTGATTTAGCATTAGGTATTGGAGGATTACCAAAAGGAAGAATTATTGAAGTATATGGACCTGAAAGTTCAGGTAAAACAACATTAGCATTATCAGTAATAGCAAATGCACAAAAAGAAGGTGGTGTTGCTGCATTTATAGATGCAGAACACGCATTTGACGCTTTATATGCTAAAAATATAGGGGTTGATATTGATAATTTACTTGTATCACAGCCAGATTATGGTGAACAAGCTCTTGAAATAGCAGACGCTTTAGTTAGAAGTGGTGCAGTGGATATTATTGTAATTGATTCTGTTGCGGCTTTAACACCCAAAAGTGAATTAGAAGGCAATATGGGTGATACACAAGTTGGTGTTCAAGCAAGAATGATGAGTCAAGCACTTAGAAAATTAACAGCTAATGCAAATCAAAATAAAACAACCGTTATATTTATTAATCAAATAAGAATGAAAATCGGAATGATGGGATATGGAAGTCCTGAAACAACAACTGGTGGAAATGCATTAAAATTTTATGCTTCAGTTAGACTTGATGTTAGAAGAATAGCAACCTTAAAACAAGGTGATAATAATTTAGGAAATAGAGTAAAAGTAAAAGTTGTTAAAAATAAAGTAGCTCCACCATTTAGAATAGCAGAATTTGATATTATGTTCGGAAAAGGTATTAGTCGAATAGGAGAAATATTAGATTATGGTGTGAAATTTGATATTATAGATAAAAGTGGTGCATGGTTTAGTTATGGGGCAATTAAATTAGGACAAGGGAAAGAAAAAGCAAAAGAATTTCTTGAACAAAACGAAGAAGTAAGAAAAGAAATTGAAGAAAAAATTTTACTAGAGCTTCAATCAGAAAAAAAAGAAAATGCTTAATTTTTCTGTTAATCCTTGATTTTTTCTTTTTTTAATGCTATAATTATAAAAATAAAGGAGTAAATATGAATACAATTTATCTAGTATATAGAAGTAAAAAACAAAGAAATAATAAATATGATTCTGCAGAAGGAATTTTTTTAATTTTTGAAGATAAAGAAAAAATCAAGAAATAATAGGGAGAAATTACAAAGAAAATTTTATTCTAGAAGATTATGAAAGACTAGATATTAAAATTAATTTAAATGAAGTAAAAATATTAAAAAAATATCAAATTAAAGATAAAGATAATATAAATTATGATATTATTAGAAATGATATGAAAATTTATACGAAAAATTTTTTAGGATATAAACCACAAATTGTTGGAATTAAAACTTCTTCATTATCATATAATTGGAAATAAGGATAAATAATGAAAAAAATAATAATATCAACAATATTAATTTCTTTTATTTTTGCTTCTAATAATTATAAAGGATGTATTTTAAATAAAAAAATTAAAATTAATTATGGTTCATATACTGTTTATTGTATCAACGGTTTTGAATATTTTGAATTTGACAGAGGTATCGCACCTTTATTTAATAAATATAATAAAAAACTTATACAATGTAATTGTAAAAGGAAATAAATGCTTTTAGAATATAATGGAACAAGAAATACGCCGACAAAAATAACTATAAATCTTTTGAATTTTAAAGAAATCATAAAAATAGGTAATAATATTTATATATTACATTTAGGTGAAAAATTAAAAGATGCAATTGAAATAAAAATATCAGATGAAGAAGAATGCGAATATTTCTATGAAGAATTAAAAAATAAAATAGAACAAGAAATAAAAGAAAAAAATATACCAAAACTTATTATTGAACAAACTGCAAGTAAATTAGAACAATATGAATCTTTAATTGAAGAATTAAAAAAAGTACAAGATTTTGAAATTAACAAAAATTTAGAAGAAGAAATTTATAGATTTTTAAAAGAAGCCTAATTATTTTTAGTAAGAGGAGTTATACCTAATTCTTTTGCTAATTCATTAGGTTTATATGAATATCTTAATGCATCATTTTGATGTATAATTCCTTTTCTTACTAAATCTATAAGATTTTGATTTAATGTTTGCATTCCAGTTGTATTTTGTCCTAACTGCATTTGTGAATAAATTTGTTCAATTTTATTTTCTCTAATTAGATTACTAATAGCAGGATTATTTATCATAATTTCTTGGGCAGCTACTCTTCCACTTTGCCCTAATTTAGGAACTAAAACTTGTGAAATAATTGCTTGTAATGTTAAAGACAATTGTGTTCTTATTTGTTCTTGTTCATCAGCAGGAAAAACATTTACAATTCTGTTTATTGTTTGTGCTGCACTGTTAGTGTGTAATGTTCCTAATACTAAATGTCCTGTTTCTGCTGCAGTAACTGCCGCCGCTATTGTTTCTTTATCCCGCATTTCTCCGACAAGTATAATATCAGGATCTTCTCTTAACGCCGCTCTTAATGCATTGTGAAAACTTTTTGTATCTCTATGAACTTCTCGCTGTGATATTAATGATTTATTATGTGGATAAACGAATTCAATAGGATCTTCTATTGTTAATATATGTTTAGGAAAATGCATATTAATTTCATTAATCATTGCCGCAAGAGTTGTTGATTTTCCACTTCCTGTTGGTCCTGTAATAAGAATTAATCCTTTTTCTTTTTTAATTAATTCTTTAAATATTAATGGTGCATTAATTTCTTCTAATGTTGGTGGTTTTTCTGGAATAATTCTAAATACTCCAGAAAGATATTCTTTTTCATAATAATAATTTACCCTAAATCTTGCAACACCTGAAATTTCATACGAAAAATCCAATTCTAAATTTTCTTCAAGATCGGCTTTTTGTTTTTCTGTTAAAATTGAATATAATAATTCAATATTATCTTCTTTTGATAAAATAGGTAAATTTAATGATGTTAATGAACCATCTATTCTTAATTTGGGTTCTGAACCAACATTTAAATGTAAATCCGATGCTTTAAATGCTTTTATACTTTTTAAAAGTTGTTCTAATGTATAATTTAATGCCATTTTTTTTCCTTTTTATTGAAAAACACTGTTAATATTGATTGACTTTTTAGGTCTTGTTATTGTTTTTTTATAAATAACTGTGTCATGAACTTCTTTTGCTTCACCTATCATTAACCTTTTTAGATCTTCGGTAGTAATTATGTGTGCTTCTTTATATTTTCTTAATAAGTATCCATATCTTTTCAACAACAAACTGTTTTGTGATATAATTTTTGCATTTTCTTTTTTAAGTTCATATATTATCGTTCTTAATTCTTTTTTTTGTTTTTTTGTTAATTTTTTAGATACTAAATTTAAATAGTTTTTTATTTCTTTTTTAATTTTTTTATTATAAACTTCATTTACTTTTTTATTGATTTGTGTATCTAAATATGCTTTTGTTTGTGGCGATATTTCACCTAATTTTTTAGTTTCAATGGGACTTAAACTATTATATTCTGTAATTCCTAAAATTTGTTCTCCAGCAAAACCATAACTTAATACTAAAGAACTTATCATAATAAATTTTTTTAACATTACGAACCTTTCTAAATTTTTAAAATATTATAAAAAAAATATATAAATAAATAATTCTAAAAATTTAGCTATTAATTTTTAATTAAATTTATCTTTTAATCTTTTGGTTTCTTCTGCTAGTTGTTCGTAAATTGCCTTTTTTTCAGGTAAAATTTCTTTTTTTGCTATTTCGATTAGTATTTTATAAACAATTGTAAATGCTATTGCAGTTACTCTAGTATTTTTATTAATAAATCCAACAGTTATATTAGTAGCTTTTTTCATCATAGGATTAATCCTAAATTTTCCTTTAACTTCTTTAATTTCAATTTCCATCAATTCTTTAGTTTCTGGTGTATATATTAATACTTTACTAGGAAGTAATTGTCCATTTTTTTCATTGATGTTAATATTCGTTTTAGTTTTATATTTACCTTTAAGTAAAAAATTAAAGAAATGTCTTTGATATAAGTTTTGATATAAATACTTATTTTCAAAATAATCAATATTTATCTTAATTTTTCCTGTAATAATATCTATTTCAACTGGTTTATGCATTATCCTGCTTCTTTTTCACTTTGTTTTTCTTCTGTATTCTCTTTTTTTTCAATTTGTTCTTCTTTTATTTCTGTACTTTCATCTTTTTCAAGCGGCTCTTCTTTTTTATTTTCATTTGTTTTCTTAGATTTAGTGTTTTCTTTTGCTTCATTTAAAAGATTTTTGCCACTTTTTTTAATTTCTTGTTGTAATGCATCAAGTTTATTTTCTAATTTTATAAGTTCTTCAATTAATTTTTTAGCTTCTTCTGGTAATTTATCTTTTAATGGTTTTAATTCTTTATAAAGTGAAATTTTTTTAGATTCAAAATCTTTTTTTAATTTTCCTAATGTTAATGTTTCTTTACCTAATTTTTTTACTGTATCAAATATTCCCATTTTTTTCCTTTTTTTTTTAAATTGTGTAATACAATTATAATAAAATTTTAAAATTATTAAAAATAACTTATATATGAAATTAAATTTTTAAAAAATATTAATATTTATTAAAATAATAAATAAAAAAAAAAGGACAGAATATGGACAAATACACCATTTTATTAGATTTTATTATTGAAAATGAAAAGTATATTAAATATACAAGTACAATTTTAAGAGATTTTATGAAAAGTAATTTTGATAATATAAACAGTATTGATAAACTTAAATCAGAATATAACAGAATCATTATATATTTTGAAAAAAATTATGAAAATGTCAAAAAATTAGAAAAAGAAAAAATTAAAAGAAGAATTTTTACTGTTTTAATGATCGCATTGGGTGCCGAAAAATATATAGATCCTGTATTAAAATTTAAATTTGGAAAAAATATTATACTAGATGAAATATATAGTCATTATTTAAAATAATCTAATAAATGTGTTATAATTTTCATAAATAAAAATATAGGATATCTATGAATTTAAAAGGACATTTAACTGTTGGTAATTTAATAAATTTAACTATTATTGAATATAAATTTAATTTTTTAATTTCTTATTTTCCACAATATGAAAAATTTTTCAATAAAATTTATTATTATATATCATTTTTTTATAATTCTTTAAATAATTTATCAAACATAGAAATTTTAAATATATTTCTATTAATTATATTAGGAAGTATATTCCCCGACTTAGATCAATTAATAAAGAATATTAGAACTAAAGATATACATTATACAAAATATCACAGACAATTTAGTCATTCTTTAATTTTAGCAATAAGTTTAATATTTAGCGGATGGTATATCAATAAATTTAATATTTACAACATTTACGGTATATATCTTTATTATTTTGGAATAGGATATTTATCACATATATTCATTGATATATTTTTTGGTAAAGGAGGTATTCCTTTAATATATACTAAAAGCTGGAATTCAAAATATAGATTATCTATACCGTTATTTGATAATGAAGGTTATGTTGCTAATTTATTAGTAATTATTTCCTATATATTAAATACTTTAATTTTAATTTTGTTGGTACAAAAAAATTGTGAAAATTTAATATATTATGGAATATATTTAACTATATTTTATATTGCATTACAACAAAAAAATACTAAAAATACTTTCTATTTACTATTTATAAGTATTCTTATTATTGAAATAATTAAATATTTATTTTAAAAATGGTGTAATTGAAATATTAGCTTCTAAAAATAAAGTTAGAAAATGTTATTATTATGATATTAAATATCTTTAAAAAGCATTTTATTATTTTAAATTTTTAAGTTTTTTTATTTCATATATTTTTTAAAATAATTAAAAAAAGGTATATAATATGAATTCTTCTTTTTTATTTAATTATATCGGTGGTTTTATTATATCTTTTATAATTGCAGTTTTTATAGTTTTTATTATTAGAGAATTATTAAGATTAACTTATTTTTATATATGGATTAAAGGAATAAAATCAACAATCGGTAAAAATAAAAAAGATTATAAAAAAATGAAATATAAGTGGTTTGATATAAGTGATACATTATTAGAATTATTATTAATTAAATTAAAAGTATTAAAAGGCAAATAAAAATGAAAGCAATTTTGGTATTTGATTATAATATATATAAACAACTTAAAAGATTTAATACAGAAACAGAACTAAATCTAAAAATAGTATATGTTAATAATTTTAATTATTATAGATATGAATTTGAAGATAATAAATTAAAAAATTATACAATTGAACCAAAAATATCAAAAGCAAGTTATATTCTTAAAAATTTAGGTAATATAGATGAAATTTATGCTATTATAAATAACAATGAATATTATCATTTTCTAACATATTCTATTAAAAAATTGTTATTACATAATCCTATTATATTAGGAATTAATCTTTTAAAAGTAAATAAAGAAAATCTTTTAGAAAGTATTAATAATGCTTATCCATTAAACAAAAATATTTATAATTTAATTTTACTTAAAACTATTGTAAAAGGTATTTCAAAAAAATATATAGCATATCATATAAAAGAAATATTAGAAACATATATACCTTTATCTTATAATGAATTAGGATTTTTACAATATCTATATAATAATATGGAAAAAGAAAATAAAACATATTTTTTTAAAGAAAAATTAACCTTTGAAAAAATTGATGAAATTGATATTAATAATTATTCTAATACTTTAAATATTATAAAAAATGTTCAAAAATTATTTCCAACTATATCAGAAAATAAAATTATAGAAAAAATTTTAAATTTTTATTATGGAATTGAAAATAAAGATTATAAAAATTTTATAGGTCATGAATTTACTGAAGATACTATTAATAGATTTATTAAATTATTAAAAAATAGTAATGAAATGTATTTTAAATTAAACCCTATTATAGATTATAACCAATATTTTATTACTGAATTTAATAATGAGTTTAATTCTTTCTTAGAAAAAAATGTTTACATAACTATATTTATTCTTAATTTATTAAAAATAGCAAATTTAGAATTTATAAAAGAAAAACTTTTATATAAAACAAAACGTGGTGAAGAAAAAGTATTTAAATTTTATTCACCTTATATAACAAAGGAATTCATTGAAACTTTAAAAAAATATAAAATTGAAATATATAATATTGAAACTATTATTAATAATATACCTAAGACTAAATTTATACATACAAAGAAAAATCATATTGCAAAAATTAATATATTAGATAATAGAATATTTGAAACATATGATATTAATATAAAATATTATAATTGGTTTATATTAAAATTAGAAGAAGCTAAACTTATAAAAATAAAAAATAAAAACATCGAAATAACAAGTAAAGCAATTTATTTATTAGAAAATTTAAATTTAAAAGTTGATGAAAAACTGTTAAATAAAATTAATAATTTTTATGAAAAATTAAAAGGTAAAAAATTATCTAAACAAAAAATTATCGAATATACCAATATGTTATTTGATAAATATTTCACTGGAATGATTCAAAATTCACCAACTTTAAAACAAAAAAATCTAATAAATAAAATTATTAAAGAAAATAATTTAGAAAATATAAATATTAATACTAAACAGGAAGCACAAGAATTTATTGAAAAATATATTAAACCAACTTCTAAACAAATTAAATATGCATTGGAAATTGCTAATAAATTAGGTATTGAGTTAGATAAAGAATGTTTGCAAAAAAAATACTGTATAGAAAATTTTATTAATAAGAACAAAGGAAAATTATATGCAAAACCAACACCTAAAATGATAAATTTAGCAAAAGAACTAGCACAAAAATATAGTATTCCATTAGATAAAGACATTTTAAATGATTTTTATAAAACAAGAGATTTTATAAATAAAATTATTTAATTTTTCTTATATTTTTTAAAATATTTAATAATAATATTAAACTTTTATATTTAAAAAAAAGTATATATTAAAATATTATTATATTGGATATAAAAAAACTTAAAAATTTAAAATTATTAATGAAGAAAGTATAACATCTATTATTTTAGCCTTGATAATTTTCTTTTTCTATTGTTTTTAAAAATTATATTATATATAAAATATATTATAACATATTTTTATTATTTTTAAAAATTAATAAAAGAAATTTTATTATAATGTTAATATTATTATATATATAAGGAATTATTATGTTTTCAAACAAAGAATATTTGCAAGAATTAATAAAAGAAAAAAATATCGATATAAAAGAATTAGTTACCGATTATATAAACTATGGACTTCTTAATGAAAAAAAAGGAAAATTATGGAAAAAATATAAATTATTACCAGAAACAATTGAACAAATAATTCATAATGCAATACCACAAGAAAAAGATGGAAAATTGATATATCCATTAGAAGGAACAAATGAAATTTATAAATTTGATTTATTAGAAAAAAAAATTATAAAATTAGAACATTTAAAAGGTAAAGGAATAAATGAAGATAAAATAGAAAACTTAAAGGAAATTAATATTCAATTAATAGGAAATGAACAAGAACAAATCAAATTATTAAAAACAATTATTAAAAGATTAGATAATTTAGAAGAAAGTGAATATAATGGAATTATGTCTAAAAATATAAAATTAGATAGTTTTATTGAAATAAATAAAGATATAGATTTAAAAAAAATAGAAGAATTAAAAATAAATAATAAAACATTTTATATAGGTAATAAAAAAATAGTATTTAACAATAAACCACAATTAGAAAAACATAAAAAAGAATTATTAAAATTGGAAAAAGAATTAACAGAATTGGATCAAATTATACAAAATCTTGATAAAAATAATATTAAAAAAGCGATTATTAAAATACAAAATATTTTACAAAAACAAGCAGAAATTATTGAATATATAAATCAAAATCAAGAAAAAGAAATAAATTTACAATTTTAATTTAATTCAAATATTTCTTTTTGTATTGGTTCATTTTCATTTGATAAAATTTTTTGTGTTATATCATCTATTATTATTCCTTTTTGTTCATAATTTTTAATAAGATTTTGATATTGTTTCATAGACATACCATTTAAATTAACTAATAAAACTTCTTTTTTACCTTTTTTTAATTGATTATTATCATTTTCAACTAAAAAAACTTTATAAAATGGAAATATATCTTCTAATTTTTCTGGAATATTGTTAATATTATTTTTATTTGCAATAATATTAATTATTTTTTGTATAAATTCTTTATTTTTTTCTTTTCCTGTTAAATATTCAGTATTTTTATTTAATTTTATAAGTTCAATATCTTTTAACAATTTATTAAAATTTTTATTAAAATCATTAGCATTTATATTAGTTTGAAAACTCCATGAATTTGTTATTTTATTAAAAGTCCCCAATTTAACAGTCTTACCAGTAAACTTTTTAAAAACATTATTTACAAAAGTTTTAATAACCATTTTATTTTTTATATTATTATTTAAAATAATGTCAAAATTTCCATTTGGACTAGTTTGTACTTCTTTAATATTAGAATATAATTCTAAAACTTTTGCAATACTGTTTATTTGTTTTATATTCATGTTTTAAAGTCTTTTAATTTTGTATATATTATAAAAAAAAGAAAAAAAATATTTTTTATAAATATAAAAATATTATTGAAGATTTAACTCAGAAAAAATTATTATTCTAAATCTTTAGATAAATTCTCAATAGTATTTGTAATTTCTAAAAATTCCATTTCTAATGAATTTAAACTTTCGTCAACAAGAAATTTATCAATACTATCATTACTATTATTTTCAAGAAAATTAACAATATCTTTCGTTTCATTGATGAATTGTTGTTTTTCTTGTGCAAGTTTAAGATATTTTACAAATTGTTCTTTTTTTTCTTTACTTTTAGATACAATAATTTCTATTGCTTCTTTCATTTTTTCCATTTTTGCTATCATTTTTTTATATTCTTCAATTAAATATTTATCTTCAGTATTTTCTAACTTATTTTTATATTTTTCAAGTAATGAATCAACTTTATTTCTTAAACTTTTCGAATATGAATGATAAACTTCCAATGCTTTTAAATAATTTGCTAATGTTTCAATTTTTTTAGTTTGTGCTTCTTCAATTAACATATTAATTTGTTTATTTGCTATTTTTTTTCTAATTACAGGATCAAACTTTTTAATCATCATAATTCCATAAAAACTTATTACACCGACAATTCCCGCAACTAATAATGCAATTGAACCACTAATAATTTGTCCTGCGACTAATCCAGTTAAAGCTAATATACTTAAAATAATTGCACCAAATATACCATATTTAGTATATGGTGATACTTTTTTTAATTCTTGAATTTTATTTTTATATTCTTGTTCAATCTTTACTAATGAATTACTTTCTTTTACTTTATGAATCACTTCATTAATATTAACTTCTTTCGTTTCCATATATTACCCTTTTTTAAAATGGTTTATCTGTTGTTTGTTGAACAGACACACTAACATTACTGTTATTTGTATTATTATTTCCTATTACACTTAATATCATAAGTCCAATAGAAATAACTGCAACAATTCCTGTAATCCATATTAATATTTTTGTACTTTTTTCCATATCTTACTCCTTTAATAAACAAACGGATATTACCATCCGTTTGTTATTTTAATAAGTTGCCACTTAGGTGAAGTATCATCATCATCTAATAGATCGTCTATATTGTTATGAATACATTGCTTAATCTCATTAATAGCTGCAATTCTTTTTTTACTATTATATTTTCTAGCAATAACAACTGACATAATACTAACAGTATTTACACTTGTACTTTTACCATTAATAATATAAGTAAGTTTTGCTGGTTTATAAAATGAAACTCTATTTGTTAAATCAACAGGATTAAATGATAATAACCACCATTTTCCAGAAGCTAACATTTTTTGTATTCTTTTATCACCACTTCCTGTTACAAAAATAAATGGACCATTTACTTTACCATTATCAGCATTAACAATATGTAAATTAAGATTTAAAAAATATGATAATGCTTGTGCGGATACAATTGCACCACCTTTTGCATATACCACTTGATTTTTAAGACTGTAAATTGAAATCGTTTTATTACTATTGTCACTAAATAAATTTTTCAGATTACTAAACCATCCTGAATTTGTTTTTTTAGGTTGCCATCCTTTTGGAATTAAAATATGTAAATATTCAGGATATAAATTTATAAGTTTAAAAGTTGAATTTTCTAATGTTTGCAATGTATCTCTTTTGTTAAAATATTCCAAAACATCAGATTGTACAAATGCTAAACTTAATTTTTTATTTTTTATTCTTTCAATATTATCAACACTTCCACTTGTTGAAATATTTGCAAGTGAATATCCATATTTGTTTTTAATTTCATTACCACAATAGTTTATAATATCATTTGCTACTTGAAAATAATTACCACTTTTCCCTCCAGAACCAATTTTTAGGACACCTTTTTGTGCGAATGCAAATGTAAAACTTAACATAGCAATTAATACAATTTTTAAGTATTTTTTCATTTTTTTCCTTTAATTTTAAGTTTTGTAAAAAAAATTATATCATAAAAAATATAAAAAGTCAAAATTTTAAAGAACTTTTAATTGTATTTCATCTGTTATATAAAAAATATTATCTTTTTGTAATGTTTCTTTGTTAAAATTAAAAATATTTAATTTACCACTAACCATTTCTTTATATGCTAAATATTCAATTAATAATAAAAATTCTATTTTTTCTTTTTTGGATATTTTTCTTAATGCTTTTTGTTCTTCTTTTGATATATAATCATTTATATTAATATTTTCAATTTCTTCTTGAAATAAAGGTTTTATTAATGTTTTATATATAAAAATTTCTTCTTTTAAATTTAATTTCTTTTTTTTCATTTTTTTCCTTTTGTTAATATTAATATTATTTTAAAAATTATAAGATTAAAAATAAAAAATTTTTTAAAATAAAATAAAAAAAGGATAATAATGAAAAAAAAAGTAAATGAAAATTTTAATGAATTACTTATATTGAGCAAATTTTATCCAGAAAGTATTAATTTAGGAATAATTCCGAAAATTAATTTAATAGATCATGAAACAATAAATATAAAAAATAAAACAGTAATTTTTGATTATGATTTTTATATAGAAACAGGAAAATTAAAAATAAATATTCAACATGAAAATAATATATTTAATAAACAATTAGAATTTACTGAATTCGACTACAAAAAAATAAAGAAAGCTTTTGATGAAGAATTATTAGTTTTTAATGAAACTGATTATGAATTATTGGAAGATAGAATTAATAAAATTAATAAAAATATAAAATTAGATATAAAAGTTGAGCCAGAGAATTTACCAGTAATTATTCTTAATAATCTTAATATGTATATGATTAAATACAAAGATGAATTATCAAAAGAAGAAATTAATGAAATTAAAATTGTTTTAGAATTTTTAAAGACAAATTTAGGAAATAATATTCCTCCAAGAATAAAAAATCATTTAGAAGCTTCTGAAGCTAATTTAGAATATTTTAAAAATACAGATATTCTACAAAATTTATCTGAAATTGAAAAAGAAACAAAATTTAAAATTTTTCAAGAAGAACAAAAAACAAAAAAAGAATGGATACAAAATTTAATCAAAGAAATCAAGAAAAATAAAAATTCAAAAATAAAAAACAAAGAATTAAAAAAAGAATTAAGAAATAAATTAAAAGAATTAGATACTGATTTATTATTAGATAATGATATTTTAGAAATAATTGAAATATTAGAAATAAATCAACCTAATTTGGTTCCAGAAGATATTTTAAAAATATACTTTGGTAATAACTATTTAGATAAAGCTGAAAAATTATTAGATCCTGATTTTGGTATAAAGAAAAATATTTCAAAAGAAGAATTAATTACCAAATTGTTAAATACAAATTTAGTTCAATATGATGACAAGTATTTTCATAAAGAGCAAAAAAACTTATTAAATGAAAATGTAAAAGAAAATTTAAAAAATATATTATCAGAATTAATTGAGTTGTTAGAAAAAGATGTTGAAAAAATTGAAAAAACTAATCAAGATACAGATTTTATTGAAGAAGCAAATATTTTTTTTATAGAAGCAGCTAAAAATAAAATTCAGGAATATAAAAATATATTAAAAAATATTAATAATATTAATTTTTATAATATAATTAAAAATATTGATGTTAAAAAATGTGTATATGAAACAAATAATGGTTATTTTTTAAATAAAGATAAATTTTTACAAGATGTAATTAATGAAAGTAATTTTTATTTAAAACAAATACAACAAGAAAAACAAGAATTAAAAAATTAAAAAGGAAAAAAATGAAAGAAAACAAATTTTTTACACAAGAAACAGATAAAAAAGATTTTATAAAAAATGTAAAAAGAAATTTAAAAATTTTAAATAAAGATGAAAAAACAACAATTCGATATTTTATAGAAAAATTACAATATAATGAGATATCAGAAGAACAATTAGCACAAATGATATATATATTAAATAAAAATAAGCTTAATGAAATAATTCCTGAAAATTTATTTAAACAATTATTTCCACCATTTGAAGATTCAGAAGTTAAAGAAAAATTACTTGAAAGATTAAAAAAAGAATTAAGAGATATTGAAAATACTCCAGATAATATTTTAAAAAAGAATGCTTATTTAAAATTAAAAGAATTAATTAATTATATAGAAAATAAAAATGTTGAAAAAATATGGGAAATTATTAATAATTCTAATATTAATTTAATAAATTTAGTTCATAAAAGAAATAATGAATGGTATTTTAATAGACATGTTTTTTTATCAGAACTAAAAGAAATAATGAATAATGAAATGATTAATGAAAAGCAAGAAAACGATATTGAATTTACTATTTTATAATTTATAGTTTTTTTCTTTGTTTTAAATTGTTAGAATATAATTATAGATTATTTAAAATAAAAATAAAAATGGAGGACTTTAAAATTTGTATGATAATCTTTTAAAAAGTTTACCTAAAAATATTAGATATGCTGTTAAGTCTAAAAAAGAATTAAAAACTGGTAAAAGTGGATACAGTGAATATGTTTTAAAAAAAGCTAAATGGATAGAATATAATAAATATACAGTTAATTTTTTAATATTAGACATTGATATTAAATATAAATATAATTCTGATTTATCAGAAGAAGAGAACTTAAAGTTAATAAAAAAATATTATCCTTATACAAGTATTGATACTATCTTAAATTACATCAAAACAGAAACTTTTTTAGCAATTCCAACTTGGATACTTGAAACAGATAAAGGTTTTCAAATAGCCTGGCAATTAAAAACACCTTTTCCGACAAATTTTAAAAGTAAAGCTTATAAATATGGATTGTATATATTAAGAAATTTAGCATTATATTTAGGTGCGGATCAAAATGCCGTTAGATTAAAAGGTATATGGCGCAATCCTTTAAAACATAAATATTTATATACAAATAATAAAATAGAACTTAATGAGCTTGAAATAATTCCTGAAATAAAATCTATTCCTAGTAAAAAAGAAAAAAGAAAAAATAATAAAATTAAACATAGAATAATGCATATAGAAAATGAAAGTTTTTGGCATGAAGAAATTACAAAAAGACAAATTGCTAAAGAATTAGCATGGAAACTTTATGAAGGTGGTGAAATTATTAGTTTGTCAAAAGGTTTAAGAAATAATACATTATGGTATTATGGAATGATTTTAGCAAGATATAAAGAAAAAAATATTTTACAAAAGTTATTAACGGTCAATAAAATTACTGAAGCATTTCTATCTGATACAGAAATTGAAAATATATATAGATCAATTATTCGATATAAAAAAGAAGGAAAACTTTATATAAGTAAAAAAAGTAAAAGATATGATACAGAAAATCCTTTTCAATGTGGTAAAGGAAATTATCCAACTTGGTCTAGAGAAGAAAAAAGATTTTATATAAATAATTATAGAATAAGTAAAGGTATAGTAAAAAAAAGTAATTTACAAAAAAAGATACAAAGAAATAAAAGTATAGAAAAAGCTATTGAATTATATAAATATCCAACTATTAAAGATATAGCAAAAATATCTGGTTATACAGAAAGATATATCAGAAAAATTATACAAAACACAAAATATTATAATCAAATAAATTATTTTACCAAGAAAGATAAACTTATCAAGGAAATTATACAAAAAAATTTATTAAAAGTATTTTCTATAAGTATGATAAAAAATAAAATTCAAGAATATAAAATAAATGATAAATTTATAAATATTTTTGTTAATTTATATACTAAAAAAGATCTTATTAAAGTAATTAAATATAAAAATTATTTAAAATCAAATAAATCTTTATATATATTAACAAGTGGTTATGCTTTGAAAAAAGTATTGCCCTTAAATAAGGACAATATCTTATGTATGTTTACATTTTGTTCCTTAAAAAATATAATTATTAAATATGTATTAAATATTAATTGTGGATTAATTTATAAAAATAATATTAATAATATTTTTTTAAAAAAATCAATAGGACCACCTTAATGAATAAAAAAAATAAATTTGATATTACAGATATTGGTTTAAAATTTATGATGGAAGAACCTTTATTGGGATATTTGTTTAGTCAATTAAAAATCAAAGAAACAAAAGAAATAGATACTGCAGCGGTTTATTTTGATAATAAAGAACTAAAATATGTATTACTTTATAATCCATTTTTTATGGAAAAACTTTTAGAAAAACAGCAAATAGCTATTATAAAACATGAACTTTATCATATAATGTTTAAACATTTATTAAGACATAATATAAAAAAATTTAAAAAAATATTAGCTGTAAATATTGCTATGGATATGTCTATTAATCAATATATAGATAATTTACCTGTAGGTGCTGTTTATCCTGAAACTTATAATCTTCCGCAAGGACTTAATTGGGAAGAATACTATTTTAAAATCAAAAATTTATTTTCAGATGATAAAAAAAATACAGATGATAATAAAGCGGATAAAGGTAAGAATACAAATACAGGAGATACTGATATAGATAATAATGATGAAAATAATAATGATAATAGTGGACAAAATATAAAAGAACATAAAAATGAAAAAACAACTTCTGGTAATAATGATGAAGATAATAAAAATTTAACAAGTGAAAATGAGGATAATGAAGATACTAATGAAGGTAATAGTAAAATACCTAAAACATTAGATAATCATATATTTATGGATAACAAACAAAATTTTAATGAAGATAATAATGCAGATATAGACAAAGAAATACAAGAAGTTTATACAAATAATTTATTAAAACAAGTTTATGAAGAACATAAAAAAAGAGAAAAACAGTTTAATAAATCATTTTCAATCAGTGGAATAAATAAATTAAAAGAAATATTAAAAATAAATAAAAACCCACCAAAATTAGATGTAAGAAAGTTGTTAAAAAACTTTATAGAAAAAGAAATATTAACTAATACAAAATATGATACTTGGTTTCGTCCTAATAGAAGATTTATTAATCAAAAAGGGAAAAAGAAAGAAAAGGTAAAAAAGCTCCTAATAGCAATTGATACAAGTTATTCTATAAGTTTTGAAAGTATTCAAAACTTTATTAACGAAATTTACCATTATTTTGATAATCTTGAAGATTATATAGAAATAGTTTTATTTCATAGTGATATTTATATGATAATAAAAGATTTAAATAAAAAAAATAGACAAAAATTAAAAAAAATACAATCAGGCGGAACAGATTTTCAAAAAGTTTTTGATTACGCTAAAAAAAGTGATTTTTCTTATATGATAATGCTTACAGATGGATTAGGTAATAAAAAATTACATACTTATGGAATAAAAGCTGTTTTCGTTGATGAAAATCTTAAAAATATTAAAATTTTAAAAAGAACTAAAATAGTTGACGCAAGTAATATTTTTAATTTGAAATAATTAATCTACTATAAATATACCTAAATTTTCACCTCTTGATAATACAATTTCGGAAGATACATTAAAAAATTCAGCTAATTTTTCAATATTACATTTATTATGGTTTGAAAAATCTTTGGCTTTTTTAATAAATTCATTTTTAGGCATTAAAAGTTCAAAAGCAAATTCATTTGCCTCAATTTCTTCTCTTATATATTCTTGTCTATAAAATGTTGAATCAATATATTCAAAATTTTCTTGCCATATTTTAGGATTTAAGAATTTCATATGTATAAAAAGGTGTCCTAATTCATGTGTTATTAAAAAATTTAATTTTTTGTTATCTAAAAATTTTTTATTTAAGATAATTTCAAATTTATTTTCATTTATATTATTAATAATTCCATCAATATCAAAAGACATATCTTTAAAATTTATTTTACCACCTAAAACAGTTATTAAATTTATTAAGTCTTTAGTATTTAATACTTTCTTTAAATTAGCTTTTTTTCTCAAATGATTTACAAAATTATATATCGAATTAATATTAGTCATTTTTGTATCCTTGAAATGTATAATAATTTTTAAAAAATTTTATCATAAAAATAAAGATAAATAAAAGAAAAAAAAATTATTACATGAATAATAGATAATAAACAGCACCTAGGAATATAATACCACCAACGTTTTTCCAAATTGCACCTGCATCACCTTGTCCTGAAAGCAATGATTTACCAATATTGAATACAGCATAAATAACACCACCAATTAACGCTGCTTGAACAGAGTTTTTAACTAATGAATTACTATTAATAACATCAACTATAAAGTTATTTGATACCCCACTACTTTGTTGATTTGCCGAAATTTGTGCGAATGCACTTGTTCCTGTTGTCATAAGAATACCTGCAGTAACTAATACTTTATTTTTAATATTTTTTGCTTTTTTCAACATATTTAAACCTTTTTTTAATTTTTAATTTTTAATTTTTAATTTTTAATTTTTAATTTTTAATTTTTAATTTTTAATTTTTAATTTTTAATTTTTTTAATCCAATGTATGGATTTACCATACTTTTTTATTATAAAAAATTTTTTAAAATTTTTATATTTAGTTTTTTTATTAAAAAAATTTTAAAAAATGAATTTTTTATAATTATAAAAAATTATTATAATATATATAAAAAGGATAAAATATGTTAAGAAAAATATTTATGGTTTTATTACTAGTATTTAATTTTGTAAATGCAGAACAACAAATAGGGGCAAGTTTAACTGCCGATAGAAATCAATTACATTTATATGATATGGATTCAGGTGAATTAACTGCTATGGCACCTTTATTAAAAGGACATTTTACATTATTATGGTTTTATGATGATAGATGTCCTTATACAATAAAAAGTATTCCCGAATTAAAAAAATTTTTAGCTTATTTACAAGATCAATATGGTGATGAAATACAATTTATATTTGTTGAAGCATTACGAAGATATCCACAAGAAATTCAAGCATTTGTTGACCATTTTGGTTTTCAAGGATATAAATTTTATATGGCACCTTCAATGAAAACGAATACATATATGAATGTTGACAGTACACCAACATTGATTGTGTTGGATCCTTTTTTAAATATTGTTGATAAGGTTGAAAAACAAACTATTGCTCCACTTTATATAAGACATATAGATTATATTATGGGACAATATTATAAAGCTATGGGATATGATGAAGATACTTGGGGACCATTAATTAATGAAAGTGCGACAGATGTTTTAAATAAAGTAAAACAATATGATCCAAATATGGAAGATTAATTAATTATAAAAAATGTTTTATTTAATATATTAAAATATTTTTCTTTTGATTTTGTTTTTATTATATTTTTAAATTTATTAAAATCCATGTATAAAGTTAATATTAATATTTTTTCTTTTGCTTTTTCTAAAATAGAATCTGTTAATTTAATATTAATATCTTGTTCATTTTCAATTTCTAAAATTTCAAAATTATTAAATTTTTTTTCTAATTCATCGTAAACCATCAAAACATTTCCATTTTTTTTATATTCTAATATACCTATTCCATTAGCTGTTGCTATTTTTTTTACAAATTTTTTTACTTCTGGACGTTTATATGAAAGAAATTTTATACTTTTTTTATAAATGGTTTCATTTAAATTTATTTGTTGATTACGAATCATTTGATTTTTTCTAACTTTTTGATACATTATTAATCCTTATATATTTTTAAAAAAACTATATCAAAAAAATAAGAAATTACCAAAAAATTTTATAAAATAAATAAAAAAGTAAAGTACAACTTATGCTATTTTAAATGTTATTAACCATTAGGTATTTTTCCATTAAGAATACCGACTAAAAATTGATAAATATTCGCAATTTTTTTTATTTGTAATTTTTTTAGTTTAATTTCAAATTTTTTGTTACTTTTAATACTTTTTGCTTCAAGATTTTTTTTAAAAGTTTTTATATTACTATTTATTAATGATATTAAAAGTTCTGCAATCTTATCTTTTGAATCAAGTTCTGCTTTTTTTACGGATTCGGAACCTTTACCTAAATATTTTTTTAAATATTTTTTGTAATATTTAAATCCTTTATTATAATCACCATTTAAATTTTCAAGTTTTTTAATTGCTAATTTTGTTGTTTCTTTTTCAGCAATTTTATTTGCAACTTCTTGGAAAGTTTGATTAACATTAATTTTACCTTCTGGTAAATTTTTTAAATTAAAAGTATCTATTGCATTTAAAATACTTGTACTAAATAAAATATTCAATAATACAATACTTAATTTTTTTATTTTAAATTGGTATTTAACTTTTTGTTGTATTTACATACTTTTTATTATAACATATATTAAAAAAAATATATTTCAGTTTTATGTTTAATTATAAGAAAAATTATAATTTGTTAATTAAAAAAAATTAGGATAATTCGGAAGATTGTTCATTTTTTAGTATATTTTCTTGTTCAATATATTCTTTTATAAATTTTAAAAATGTATCTTTACCTGTTTTTCTGTTAGCTATTAAAGTTATAAGATTTACATTTTCGTTTTTAGCTTTTTGTGCAATATTAATTGCTTCTTTTCTCAAATTTTCTAAATTACCATGTTCATTAAATATTACTTCATAATTACCTATATTTTTTTTAATATCTTTTTCAAGATTTTGATTAATTAGATATTTTTCGTTTTTCTTTATTTTCAGATATTCATGTAATGTTAATAAAATTGATAATTTTTCAGATTGATTTGCTATATGTGATATAGATTTTTCAAAATTTTCAATAGTTTTCGATTTTTTATAAAAATTATAATATTGTGGAATTAATTTATCATGTATATCATATCCATCCAATTTGCCTTTTTTTGTTTTTATCAATAATATTTTAATATTTTTTATATTATTTTTATTAACTGCTTCAATTTCACTTTTAAATCTTGCATCAGTAATTATATTTAATGAAATTTTATCAATATCTTTTAATGTTATATCTGTCCATGGATTTGAAGAATATTGTAATATTTCATGATATTCTTCAACAAATTCATATATTACTTTTCTAAAATTCTTTTGTAATTTTTTTATATCTATTTTTTTACCGTTTAATTTTATATCAAATAATTTTTGTTGCATCTCTTTTTGATTATATTTAATTCCAAATAATTCATTAAATACATGTAATTCAAATAATCTTTTTTCGAAATTTTCTGCTTCTATATTTCCTATACCAAATTTTTTATAAGAACGAAGTTGTTTTTTTATATTATTTTTATTTAATTCAATAAATTCAAGTATTTTATCTTCTTTTACCAATCTATTTCCTAAATTTATAAATAAATCTCTTATAGAAATTTTTTTATAAGTATTATTACTTTTAAATTCGATAATAGGTTGATCTTTTACATTATCAATATTTTTTCCTTCTAAGAATATCTTTTCAAATTCTTTTTCTAATATAGAAGTATCTGAATATTTTAAATTATCATCTATTGATTTTGTTAAAATAAATGTTCTATATATCATATGTTTTAATTTATTAGCAAATTTTATATTTTTTACTTTCATTACATTTCCTTTTAATATATATAAATATTTTAATAAAAATTTTTAAAAAATTATTTTAAATTTATTAAGAATTTTAAAAGAAAGATTTAAATAGAAAATACTATAATAATTTAAGTTTAAAAAATAAAATTAAAAGAATTAATTATTATATATTTTTATATTTATTTCTATTGCTTAAAAAAACTGGAAAATAGTTAAATATTTAATATCAATAACAATTAATTAAAATATTGTTTTATATGTCACACAAACAATAAAATATTTAAAAATCGATTATTAAAAATGAGTTAATTAAAAAATTTTATTAATAAAGAAAAATTTTTAATTATTTGATGGAAAAATATTATTTTTTTTTTAATAAAAAAAAAACTTTTTTTAATTTTATAAATTTATTTATAATAAATGTGTAAAAAAAATGATAAATTTAATATTAAAGGATATACATGAAAAAAATGAAAAGTGGTTTTACAATGATAGAATTAATTTTTGTTATTGTTATTATTGGTATTTTAGCAGCAGTAGCATTACCAAAATTTGTAGGAATGAGTTCACAAGCACATGAAAGTAATATAAAAAGTTTTGTTGGAACATTAAATAGAACAGTAGGACCAACATTATGGAGTAAATCTATTAGTGAAGGACACAATGGTGATATTTCATATTTATCATTAAAAGAAAATAATTTAACTAATTATGTTGATATTCCAGATGAAATTACAAAAAATTCTATTGATTTATCAAAATGTGATAGTACTAGTACAGCCAAAGTTATAATGTCTTTTGAAAAATCAACTGCAGGATTTGATGGTAATATTACTTGTAAAGATGGTGATGTAAAACAAGCACCTAAATTTGAATATTCAATTAGTAAGTAAAAATTTTTTTTCTTTTTTTTATTTAAAATATTTTTATCAAATCTGAAGTAAAAATATTATGTTATAGTAATAAAATAAACTTAACAAAAGAAACATAGTGCTTTTGATAATTCAGATCTTTTCGTAAAGAAAACTTCACTTGTAATCTTTCACTTATGTATGCAATTTATTTTTAAATTTACTAATAAAAAATAAAAAATTATTTTAGTTTGTTAAAAAATTGTTTAGTTTCATTTTTATCTAAAATAATGAATGTTGGAGTTCCTTGGATGCCTATTTTATTATAATATTTTTGATTATTATTTTTTACAGTTTCTAAATATTTTTTATCGTATTTAAGTTTTGCAATATTTTTGTCATTTCTTGAAACAGTTTGAAAATATTTATTTATAACTTTCATTTTATCTTCAAAAGTTTGTTTATCTTTTAAATGTGTTAATAAACTTGCACTATAATAAGGTGAATTTGGATGAAGACTTCTATTTTTAATAATATTACCGTTTTTATCATATTCAACAATAGGTGCCAATATTACAATAATATTATATTTTTCAGCTAATTTTTTAAGTCCTTTTTTATTTTTCATTTTTTGTACACAATAAGGACAATTTGGGTCAGTTACAATAACCAATGATTTTTCATGTCCTTTACTTAATATAATAGGATTATCTGTTTTATTAAAATATTTTAAAAAATTATCAGTTAATTTTTGTTGTTCTTGTTTTTTTAATTCATTTTGCTTTTTAACTGATAAAGAAGCTTCTTTAATTAAAGCACTATCAACAAAAATTCCTTTTTTGTTAAACAATACTGTATTACTTGTAACAGGTAATATTACAACGCTATTTTGTTTTGTGTTAAAAGCAATAAACATTCCAACATTTTGTTTACCATTAAAATTTATAATATTTGTTCCTATATAAATATTATCACCTAGATTTTTATCTTTTGTAATATTTAAAATTTTAAATGAAACACCTTTATATTTTTCAAGTTGTGTTTTAAATGCTTCTTCTACTTGTTTTTTAATTTCATTTGATTTATTAAATGTTTGTCCAGCAAATGCGAAACTTGTAATTAAAGCTGTTGATAATATTAATTTTTTAAACATATTTTATCCTTTTTTTTAATTTTATTGTATTTATTTCTTTATTATAAGTAATAAAAAAAAATAATAAAAAAAATTAATAATGTATAAGTCCGTAAGGTTCAATATATATTTTTTTTATTTTTCCATCATTACCATAAAATTCTAATTCTAATTTATTAGTTAATATATTTTTATCTTTTATTTGAATATTTGAATTATCACCTTCGTTAAGATAAACTTGTCCTTGATTATTTATTAATATATCAAATGTATTATTTGCATCAGGAATTGAAGCTATTTTACTTCCATTATAATATATTTTCAATTTATATATTCCATATTTAGAAGTCAAATTTAAATTATGGTCAATTTGTTTATCATTAGGAAAATTAGTATTTCTATTTTCTTCAGAAGAGATTCCAGATAAATAAATACCATTTTTTTTAATAATTTCATTTTTTCCATCAATTGTGTTGTTAAATGGATTTTGATCAGAAAAAATGACATAATAAATATCTCCATTATTTGTCCCAAATTTTATGTGTATATTTTCTTTAAACCAATATTCTTTATTTTTATCAAAATAATTAATATTTAATGCTAATTTATTTGCGTATTGCCAGTTATTCATAAAATTATTTATACCTATTAAAGTTTTAGGTAAAGAAAAACTATTAATTGCTAATATTAATAATATCGATGTAATAAAAATTACCATTATAACTTCTATAAAAGTAAATCCTTTTTTAATATATTTCATTTATTACCTTTATTTTAATGTTATCCAAGTTATTCCATTATCTGTTGATTTAATAACTAAAAAATTTAAAGGATTATTCAACATATTATCACATAAAATCATTTTATAAAGATTATTACCTATTTTAACTTCAAATGGTTTAATTTCTTTAGAATCATTTTCTCCAACCATAATAATCCAACCTTTTGAATCTTTGCATATAGGAAGATTATTAACATTTGTTGCTTGAATTGCTTTATTAGCAGTTAATTTTAAATCAATTTTATCTAGTCCTATACCATTTGTTTCTTGAACTGTTTTACTTGAAGTTTTTAAATTATATGGGACATTTATATAATATGTAAGCATTTTGTTATTTTCATCTAATGAAGCTAAACTTTTATTTTTTTTGTTAGCTAATGTTCCCCAAATACTCCCTGTTGATATTCTATTCAATGTTCCTGCAACTGCTTTTAAATTATTTTCGTACCCCATATTTGCTACGTGAACAAATTTTGGTAATGTTACTATTGATAGAATACCAATAATAACAATAACAAAAATTAATTCTATCATTGTAAAAGCATATTTCATTATATTACCTTTAATACTTTCGTTTTTTCTATTATAATAAATATATATTATTCACAAATAAGAAAAAGAAGAATTAATTTTTCATGGCAATTGATGATAAACTCCACATTGGTAAAAACACTCCTAGTGCTATAAGTAATACGATAGAAGCAATAACACCTGTCATAATAGGTTCAATTGCAGATTGTAATCCTTCAATTACATCTTGAAATTTTTCTTCATAATAATTGGCGGCTTCTCTTAACATATCATTAAGATTACCACCTTCTTCACCCGCTTGAAGCATTTTAATTGCAATAAAATCTACCAATTGTTCTTCTGTAACCATTTCAGCAAATTTTCTTCCTTGATTAACTCCATTGATAATATTAATAATTTTCTTTTTAATAATTTCATTTTCAACAATACCTTCACTGATTTTTAATGCTTCAATTAAAGGAATACCAGCTTTTACAAGTGCACTTAGAATATATAAAAATCTTGATAAAGAAGAATTTAAAATAACACCTTTTATAATGGGTATTTTTAATAATAATTTATCGATTTTTGTTTTTATCCCACGATTTGTTTTATAGAAATATATAGTTATGATTATAGCTATGGTGAATATTAATATTATTATAGGACCATAATTTCTAAATGTATGTTCTAAGAATAAAAGAATTTGGGTAGGAAGTGGTAAATCTCCATGTAATTGATCAAAAATAGCTTTAAATTTAGGAACCACAAATGTAACAATACCAACAAATGCAACTGTAATAATAATTAATGCGATAATAGGATATCTTAATGCTTTTTTAACTTTTCTTTTATTTTCCCATGCTTTTTCATAAATATTAATTAAATTTTCTAAAATTCCAACTAGGTCACCTGTTTTTTCAGCTAAAACAAACATAGCAACTGCTATTTGTCCAACATAAATTTCATATTTTTTAAATGCTTCTGATATAGTTCCTCCTTTATTCATGGTATTTGCGGCATATTGTAAAATATCTTTTAAAAGTTTATCTTGTGTATTATTAGCAATATCTTCAAGTGAATCTTTTAATGAAATACCTGCTTTTACCATTGATTTTAATTGTTTAAGTGCCGAAATAAAAAGTTGTTGATTAAGTTTTTTTCTGGTAAGTTTTTGTTTTATAACTTCAGTAAAAACTTTTATTTTTTCTTCAAAAGGCATAGAAATTTCTTCGATAGTTAAAAATTCTCTTCCAGAAGTACTTTCCATTTCTTTTTTTACTTCTTCAATTGCTTCAGCAAAATTTATAGAACTTATAATTATTTCTTGTTCTTCGCCATAATCTAAAAACTTAATTTTAAAATATTTCATTTATTTCCCTTTGTATTATTCTTCTAATTTTGCAACTCTAAATACTTCTTCAATAGTTGTAATTCCTTTAATAGCTTTTTGTATTCCATCTATAAACATTCTTGTAAAGTTTTGTTTTTCTTTCAAATATTGTTCTATTTCAATACTTTTAGCTCCTTTAATTATCATTTCTTCAAGTTCTTGTGTTTTTAAGAATATTTCAGTTATTAGTGTTCGTCCCATATAACCAGTTCCACCACATTTTTCACACCCTATTCCTTTATAAAATTTCACATTTTCAATATTAGGAATAATTGGTTTTAATAAATCTAAATATCCTTTATTAGGTATATATTCTTCTTTACAATAAGGACAATTTGTTTTTACAAGTCTTTGTGCTTCAACACCAACCAGTGCAGAAGCAATTAAGAAAGGTTGAACTCCCATATCTATCATTCTATTAATAGCACTTATAGAATCATTAGTATGTAAAGTTGAAATTACTAAATGTCCAGTTAAAGCGGCTTTTATAGCAATTTCTAATGTTTCTTTATCCCTAATTTCCCCAATCATAATAATGTCAGGGTCCTGTCTTAAAATACTTCTTAAAGCTCCTGCGAAAGTCATTCCTATTTTAGGATTTACTGGAACTTGTTGAATACCATCCAGTTTGTACTCCACTGGGTCTTCTACAGTTATTATTTTATTTTCTTCTGACATTATTTCATTTATTGAACCATATAATGTAGTTGATTTACCACTTCCTGTTGGACCTGTAACTAAGAATATACCATTAGGTTGTGCTAATGCTTTTTTAAGTTTTATAAGATTATTTTCACTAATGCCTATATTATCTAATTTTTTTAAAATACTTCTTTTATCAAGTATTCTGATAACACAACTTTCTCCCCATATAGTTGGTAATGTTGATACCCTAAAATCAAAATCATTTCCATTTATTTTCATAGAAAAAGCACCATCTTGTGGTTTTCTTTTTTCACTTACATCCATTCCTGGACATAATAATTTAATTCTTGAAATTAATGCATTATATATATCCTTGTCCAATTCTGTATATTCTTCTAGTGTACCATATATTCTAAATCTGATTTTAGCATCGTCTGATAAAGGTTCGATATGAATATCAGAAGTATGTCTGTTAATTGCAACTTTAATAATTTGTTTTATTAATTTAATAGCCGCACTATCTTCACCTTTTACAGAAAGTTGTCCTTTAAGTTCTTTTTCTATTTGTTCTTTGTATTTCTCTAAATTAAATCTTTCTTCAAGTTTTGCTATTATATTTAATAAATCTTCTTTGTAAGCATATATAATTTCAATTTCCCTGTTGGGGTGAAATTGCTTAACAACATTTTGAAATATTGCATTAGCTGGATTTGAAGTAGCTATTTTTATTTTTCCTGGTTTTATTTCAATAGGAAGCATTATATATTCTTTTAAAAATCTTATAGGTATATTTATTTCTTTAAATCTAGGATATGATTTAATTTTTTCTATATATTTAATAGAATATTGATTACTTACAACTTTTAAAAAAGTTTCTTTTGAAACTAGTCCTTTTTCAAACAATGTTTCTAAAACATTTCTGTTAGAACTGTTTTTTAAAATTTCTATTGCTTTGTCTTTTAATTTTACATCTAAAATTTTTGTGTTAATTAACTGTTGAACAATATTCTCAATTTTTTTCAAATTTTTTCCTTTATTAAAAATTTTTAAACTAAAATATTTTTTTGTCTTTTTGATATAAATTTTAATAAAGAAAAAAATTTTTTTAAAAAGATTTTTGAAATATTTAAAATTATTAAAAAGAATTAAAAAATATAAGGTAATCAATATGAGAAAATTATTTAAGAAATATGATTATAATTTTAATGAAATTATAGGTATTAAAGAAGACAAAAAATACAGATTAGTAGTAAAAAGTAAGGTTCTAAGAAAATATAATGGTAAATTACATAAACCAAAAAACCTAGTAACTTCATATATAAATCTTGAAGCCGCACTTGAAGCAGCATATTTTTATTCTTTTGAAGTTGATAAAAATATTTTACATAAAGTTAAAGATTTAGAACATTTTATTATGTCAAGAGCTTATGCAGAAGCAGGAATTGAAAAAACAGAAAAATATATATTAAAATATTCAATTATTGAATTAAAAAATCCTAAAAAAATAAAAATAGAATGTATATTATTACCTGAAACATATGTTAAATTAAATTATAAAAAATATGCAGAAGATATAGGTTATTTAGATTATCTATCATTTCCAATATTTAGTTATAAAGTAATTTATCAAGAAAAATTACTTGAGCCTGGAAAAGACATGTTTATTGTATTTCTAAAAGATAAAATTTCAATTACTGTGTATAATAATGGTGATTTTTATTTTACAATAATGATAAGCGGGGGATTAAAACAATTTTATAATGCTTTAGCAACTGAATTGGAAATTGAAGATTTTGATGAAAAACTTTTTGAAATGATTTTAAAGAAAAAGGGGTTTAAAAATTCAAAATATTTATTAGAGGAAAAACCTATTTTAGAAGTATTAGATAAAGAATTAAGTAAAATATTTAATATTATACAAGAAGAATTAGCTAAAAAATATGAAAAATATGATATTAATACAATAGATAGAATATTTATAACTTCTGACTATGGTAATATTCCAGACATTGAAAATAAATTTAATAGTTATTTTAAAACAGAAAGTCGTCCATTTGATTTTTATGAAAAATATAATCTTGATAAACTTTCTATATCACCGTTTTTGTATATGTCTATGCTTGAAGCATATCATGCTTATAAGTTTAATGATTTATATTATAATCATAGTTTATGGCAAAGACCGCCGACTTTCTTTTATCGTGCAAGTGGACAATTTGTTATGGCAAATGTATTAGGAACATTGTTATTATTAAGTTATCCAGTATATTTAAAGTTTGCTACAATCATTTATCAAAATAAGAATCAAGAATTACAAAGTAAAATAAATAAAACAACAGTTAATATAGGAATATCACAAAAAATTTTAAAAACATATCAAAATCTTTTAAAAGAAAAAAAAGAACTTTATGAAGGACAATTAAATAAAATACATAGTATTCATGATTTAATTGGTGAAATATATAAATTTAAAACAAGCAAGGTTAATTATGAAACACCTTTCTTAACTAAATTAACAGAATTATTTAATAAATTTAAAGTATATATAGAAGAATACACAAAAGAAGATAATAAATATATAATTTCATTATATTCTGATGAAGATAAAAATATTGTAAATTTAATTAAGCAATTAAGTAAAGATTATGAAGTTATTAATCAAAGAATTTTTTATGATATAAAGCAAAGTATTTATAAATCAACAATTAAAATTAAAAGGTATAATAATGACAACAGAAAATAAAAAAATCGGATTAAAAAAGAAAATTTCAATATTAGAAAAAATAGATATATTTTTTAATAATTTAAAACCAAATGAAAAATATGTAATAATTCTTTTACCATTAGGTTTAGTAGGTTTTTTTGTATATTATTATTTATTTCCAATTATTAATTCCGCATATCAAAAAAGTAAAAATCATGTTAAAAATAATATTTCAAAAGTGAATAATTTAAAAATACAGTTAAATAATATAAATACTAATATAAATAATACCAAAAAAAATATAGTAGAATATGAAAATTTACTTGAACAAATTGCCGAACAATATGATAGATATTATCAATTGGGAACTGAACTTCAAAAAATAAATTTTAAACAAAATATTCTTATAGATATATTAAGAAATATTATTTATCAATCTTTAAATTATAATATAAAAATTCTTTATATAGAAAATATTACTGAAAAAATATTAAATGATAATATTAAATTTAAATTACAAAATATAACACCTAAAATAAAAACTGTGACATACAACAGAAAACAACAAAAAGGTAAAACTGAAGGACAACTAACTGAAAAAGAACTTTTAAATATTAACGCAGATAATAGTAAATTTTTAAAAACAAAAGCAATTATTAAAATGCAAGTAAAAACAACAAACTGGACAAATTTTCTTTATTTTTTACAAAGTATAGAAAATATGAAATATATACAAAAAATAAAATATATGAAACTTGATAAAAATAAATATATGATACTTCTCGAAATATATGGATTTAATTTAGATAAATATCAAAATGAAGCAAAAGAAGCAGTTGAAAAAGCTAATAAAGGTAATAAACATGAAAAAAAGTAAAATATTATTAATATTAATGCTATTTATTTCATTTTCTTTTGCAAATGAAATAAATAATAGTGGAATTAATTATGAGCAAGACCTTAAATATAAAAATACTATTTTAAATTATGTTTATAATATTGATATTCAAAAAAATAAACTAAAAAATCCATTTTTTAAAATTGTTAAACAAAAAGAAATTGAAATTTCCAATAAGAAAAAGAAACTTAAAAAATATATAAAAATAAATCTTTTAAGTATATTAGATAAAAATGTATATTTAAAATATACTGAATTTAAAGGAAATAATATTAATTCTATAAAAATATGGGTAAAACCTGGCGAACATTTTGGTGTATGTACTTATAAAGCATTAAGAAGTTCAACTGCTATATTTAATTGTAGTGGTAAAATTATTAAAAAAACATTACAAACAAAAATAAATATCAAATTTAATTAAAGGAAAGTAAAATGATTAAAAAAGTATTATTAGGAACATTAATGATGGGTATCAGTTTAACAAGTCTTAATGCATATTCAAAGAAATGTTTTTATAAACGTATAACTTATATGAATAGCTTTGACAAAAATGCAAGATTAACAAAAAACCAATTTTTACAATTTTTACTAACACAAAAATGTGGAATAAATATTCAAATAGAAGATAAACAAGCAGAAAAAATACTTAATACTAAAATGCCTTATGTTAATTTTCAAAAAACGCTAATTAGTCAAACATTAAAATATTTACTTGGTAATAAAGTATTCTATAATCTTGATAACAATGGAATTTTGCATGTATCTTATTATGAAACAAGAACTTATAATTTGGATTTTGTTAATTCAAGTAAAACAGGAAGTAATAAAGTTGATAGTACAAACAGTGATATAGATAGTCAATATAAATTTGAATTTTGGAATAAAATCCTTGATAATGTTAATACTATATTAAAAAATATAAATCCTACTTCAAAACCAGCGGTGTTGGATAAAGAAGCAGGAGTATTAACAGTTACTGGAAATAAAAAACAAATAGAAAGAATAGATAAATATATTAAAAAAATTATGAACAGATTAACTAGGCAAGTATTGATTGATGTAAAAATTTACAGTGTTGAATTAAATAAAAATCATTCAACTGGTATAAATTGGCAGAAATTAACTTTAAGTTTAGATGGAATAACAAATTTAACAACTAGAAATCTCTTTGGTTCAACTTCTATATTTAAACAAAATCAATTTAATATAAATGGATTTATTAATTTTTTACATCAATATGGAAAAGTAATAACAATTTCAAATCCTAAAATTGTAACATTAAATAATCAAAAAGCGATGTTAAATGTTGGAAAAACGATTAATTATCAAATTGAAAATGTAACAACTGATTCTAATGGAAATATTGTGAAATCATATACACCTGGTAATGTATTTGTTGGATTAACATTGGATATTACACCACAAATTAGTAATGATGATTATATTACTTTAAATATTGCTCCTGAACTTTCAAATTTGGTTGATCCAACACAATTAGAAGCAATTGCGAATGGAACAAGAAATTTTCCACCAGATACACAAACTAAAAATCTTTTAAGTGCAGTTAAATTAAAAGATAATCAAACATTAGTTTTAGGTGGTATTATTACTCAAGATACAAGTATAAATAAAACAGGCGTTCCTGTATTGGAAGATATACCTATCATAGGAAATGCATTTAAAGGGTCAACGACAACTAAATCAAAAAGTGAACTTATTTTTGTAATTACACCACATATTATTGATTTGAAGAAAAATACAAATATTAAAAATTATATCCATGCTCCAGAAAAAGAAATAAAATATCATTATATAAAATTAAAATAAGGATTAAAATGAATAAAATTATTTATAAAAGAGATTTAAAAGAAATTATTGTTTTAAAATATGAAGAAATAAAAAATACTAAATTGAAAGATATAATTAAATTAATAGAAAAAGAATATCCTAAAAATGTATATATAACAAATAAAAAAATACCTTTTTATTTTTTTGAACCTATTGATGTTTTAAGAATATACAGTAATAATTTATTAGAAACAACAATACAAGAATATTTATTGAAAAATGAAAAAAAGATAGAATATGTTTATAATACCGATAATCCTTTTAATATTTATCAATTAATGCGAAGAAAAATGGATTTTATATTAGTTCTGGATAGAAAAACTAATGAACTTATAGGTGAACTTGAATACAAATTAATATCAAAAAAAATTTATGATATAGCAGTTAGGGATGAAAAAAGTGGATTATATAATCCACAATTTTTTAATATTTTATTAAATAAATTTGTACAAAATAATGAAAAAATAGGGATTATTTATATAAGAATTAAAAATTTAAATATTTTAAATCAATTTTATGGACAAAATTTTATAGATAAAATTATAAAAGAAAGTGGATATAAAATAGAATATTCTGTTAGACGAGTAGATTTTCCTTTTAAATTAGAAAATAATGATTTTGTTGTTATAAGTTTAAACAATCCACTTTCAATTATTATAAAAATAAAAGAAAGGTTACAAGAAAATTTAAAAAATATTATAATAGATAAAATAAATATTGAATATTTATTTACATATTCACATTATCCTGAAGATGAAAATAATGTGTTGACAGCATTAGAAAAATGTAAATATGAAATAAATAAATTAAGTTATTAAAGGATAGAATATGCGTGAAGTAACATTAAATGAAATTGGTATTCAAAATAAACCTATAATTTTTAGAACAAATCTTAAAAATAAAATAGTACATTGTAATAAAAATTTTACAAGATTATTAGGAACTGAAAATAAAGAAGAAATCATAAATAACTATTCTTTAGAAAATTTAATTATGAATTTAGTTCCTGAAAAAATATGGCTTAATTTAATTGATACTTTAAGTGAAGGAAAACATTATCATGATTTTGTTAGAATAAAAAGAATTAATGGTGAAGAATATGTATGGATTGAACTTATAGGAGATATTCATAAAGAAAATGAAATCAAGTCTGGATATGCTTTCATATGTAAAGATGTTCCACCAGCGGATAAGGAAAAATATGAAGAAGAATATGGAAATATCAAAGGATAATAAATGTTAATAATTTTATTAAAAAATGGAAAAATTGAAGGTATTTCTAATCAAGTATTTAATCAATTGAAATTAACGATTAATGAAATACCTAAATTAGAAGAAATTTTAAATGATAAACAAGTTAATATTATTAGTTGGAATGATGAACAATTTTTAATTAATAGAGAAAAACTTTTGGAATTTGGTGGTTATCAAATTATATATTTTGAAGCTAAAGAAAAAATAAATGAACATTCTATAATAACAGAAGTATCTGTTGAAAAAACTCAAGAAAAAATACTTAAAGAATTTCCAGTAGAAAAATCAAATATTATAAAAACATTTGAAAATAATGTTGATACAGAAGAGAAAATAGAAGAAAAATTAGATTTAGAATCGCCTTCTAAAACACAATCAATTTCAGAAGAACCAGTATTAGAAGTTGAAAATAAACAATTAGAATCAGAATTAGAAGCTTATAAAAATCTTAAATTAGATTTAGAATTAGAAACTCCTGCTTTGGAAACAAAAGAAAATCCATTAACTGAAGATATACAAAAAATAGAAGAAAAATTAGATTTAGAATCGCCTTCTAAAACACAATCAATTTCAGAAGAACCAGTATTAGAAGTTGAAAATAAACAATTAGAATTAGAATTAGAAGCTTATAAAAATCTTAAATTAGATTTAGAATTAGAAACCCCTGCTTTGGAAACAAAAGAAAATCCATTAACTGAAGATATACAAAAAACAGAAGAAAAATTAGATTTAGAATCACCTTCTAAAACACAATCAATTTCAGAAGAACCAGTATTAGAAGTTGAAAATAAACAATTAGAATCAGAATTAGAAGCGTCACAAAAAGTTCTTGAATTAGAGTTAAATTTAGAAAAAATAATAAAACAACCAGAAGAAAATCAAAAAACGAATTCTGATTTTGAAAAAACTGTTTCTAATGAAGAAAAAATAAATTTAACAGAAAAAACAGGTGAAGAATTTTTAACACATTTGGAAACTGAAAAAAAAATACACAAAAAAATTAAAGTTTCATTTACAGATGAAGAAGAAATTAAAATTCTTAATTATGATGAAAATAAAATTAAAAAAATAATTGATCAGAATTTGAATCAAGCAGCAAAAGAAATGGGAATTAATAAAAAAATACTTTTAGAAATGTTTGAAGAATTATTAGAACAAATAAAACAAGAAAAAAACAATTTTTATATTTATATCCAAGATATTAATTATGAGGAATTACATGAATTAGCACATAAACTAAAAGGTGCTTCACTTAACTTACGTATAGAAAGTTTTGCAACTGTGTTAAAGTATATAGATGAATTAAGTAAAGAAAAAAAAGATATAAATAAAATAAAAAATTATATAGATAAATTTTATGAATTATTAGATAAAATAAAAGAAAGGTAAAAAAATGAAGAAAATAAAATTATTATTATCATCATTATTATTGGTAAGTGTTTTTAATATTCCATTATTTGCGAGTAATCAAATGATTACTTTAATTAAGACATATCAAAAAGCTAAAAAATTTGAAGATTTAGTTCCTGAAAAAGCAAAACAATATTATTCTAAAATTTTTACAATAGCAAAAGAAATGATAGAAAAAAGACCTAAAAATCCAACTATTAATTTTGTGTTAGCTAAGTGTTATTTACAAGGTTATGGAACAGACAAAGATTTTCAAAAAGCATATAAATATTTTAAGAAATCTTATAAATTTGGAAATAGAACCGCATTATGTGGTTTAACTATTGCTGCATGGAAATCCAATCAACCTTCTGAAATACAAATAGATTTATATAAAAAATTAAAAAATTTGGAAGAGATATATAAAACTTGTAAACAAAAACCAATTTTCTTAAAATTAGAAAAAGAATTAGAAAAAAAATAAAGGATTAACATGAAAATCAATTTGAAAATATTAATGACAGTATTAATCTTTATTCCAGTTATGATTATTACAGGGATTTCAGGATTAAACACATATAAAGCCTTTAATGCATATCAAAAAGCGGTTGTTGGTGAAAAAATTAATGAAATTAATAGTAAGATAGTTTTTGTGATAAAAGCACTTGGACAAGAACGGGGAACAACGGCTATGCTTATGGCTTCTAGAGGAAATTATAAAATAAAAGATAAAACTATTGTGGAAATCGTTAATGCTAAAAGAAAACAATTAGATAAAGCATTTATGGAACTTGAAAAAGTTTATCAAAATATATCAGAAGAACAAATTAAAAAAATTGCTAATTTAGATAATATAAAAAATCAATATAATAAAATTAAAGAACTAAGAAGAACAATTGACGAAAAAATTATGTCTAAAAAAGATTTTTCAGAAAAAGAATTTAATAAATATTTCGATAGTTATACAAAAATTGCAAAAAATTTATTAAATTTAGAATTAAAATTCTTACCTTCATTTCCATCAAGTGCACAAAAATATTTAATGTTATTTTCAAGACTTGGAGTTATTATTGATAACTTTGGTATTATTAGAGGAAAAACATCATTCTATACAGTTTCAAATTATGTTATGGATCCAAAAATATATAAAGATATTTATATGAAAAAATTAATGGAACCAAAGATTTTATCATGGCAAATTGATAAAAAAAATTTAGGTCCTATATTTAATTCTAAATCTTATGAAGAAACAAGAAAAACATTAATAAATGATATATTTGATATTCAAGGAGTTTTACAATCTTATTATAACAGTCTTGAAGATACACCAGAATTCTTAGGTTATCCATTAGATGCCGCTGAAACATGGAAAGTATTTACTGATTATATTGAATTTATTGTAAAAGCAACAAAATTTTTAAAACAAGATATTTCAAATACAGTAACTACTGAATATCATAAATCTTTAAATGAATTAATTATTAATATAACAATTTTATTAATTATGTTATTATTAGTTATAACATTAAGTATCTTAAAAAGAAATGTTGAAGGACATATTCATGAACTTGAAAAATTAATTTTAAGTCTTTCAAGAACATTAAATATGGATGATATAGATATTAAAAATATTAAAGTTGAAACTTCAAAAGGTTTAAAAAAAGTTATTGAAATTGTTAATAATGCTATTGAAGAAACTGAAAAAGCAAGAAAAACAGCAGAAGAATCAGTCAAAGCAAAATCATTATTCCTTGCAAATATGTCCCATGAAATTAGAACACCATTAAATGGTATATTAGGTTTTCTTGATTTATTGAAAACAACAGAGGTAACTGTTGAACAAGAAGATTATATTAATACTATCGAAAAATCAGCAAAAAATTTGTTACAAATTGTTAATAATATTCTTGATGTGTCAAAAATAGAAAGTAATAAAGTTTCACTTGAAAATATAGAATTTAAAACAATTGAAGAGTTTGAAGCCACTTTCGAAGTTTTTGCAACACCATGTGGACAAAAAGAAATAGAATATATAGTTGATTTAGATCCAACACTTCCTAGAAAATTAAAAGGTGACGTTTTAAAAATTAAAGAAGTATTTACTAATCTTATTAATAATGCTATTAAATTTACAGAAGCAGAAGGAACTATTATTGTTACAGTAAAAAATGAAGGTATTAATCCTGATACTAATAAAATTAAATTATATGTTGAAGTAAAAGATACTGGTATAGGTATGACAGAAGAACAAAAAAACAAAGTTTTTGAAGCATTTAGTCAAGCAGATATTTCAGTTCAAAGAAAGTATGGTGGAACAGGTTTAGGATTAACAATTGTAAAATCGTATATTGAAATGATGGGTGGTGAAATAGATGTTGAATCTGAATTAAATAAAGGTACAAAATTTTACTTTACAGTATATTTAGATGTTGTTGATAAAGAGCCAAAATATCAAAGAAATGAACTTAAAGGAAAAACATTTTGTATCTTAAATACTAAAAAGAATACAAAAAGAAAAGAAGTATTGTTTAAATATTTAAAATATTTAGGCGTAGAAACCATTGCTATTGAAGATATTAAAGAATTTAATGAAATTAAAAAATCAGAAAAAGTTGATGGAATTATAGCATTATATTCTGAAACTGTTAGAACAAAATTAAAAGAGCTTGAAGAAGTTGAAAATGTATTAGTTGTTAGTTCTTTTGCTTATAAAGAAGAAGTTGAAAAAATAAGTGATACAACTATATGGGATCCAATTTTAATAAGTAAAATTATGACTGCGTTTGAACATTTAGATAAATCTATTGATAAAAAAGAAAGGAAAGCAGGAACAGTAAGAACAGAAAATGGATATACTATCAAAGCATTAATTGCTGAAGATAATCCAATTAATCAAAAATTACTTCAAACAACATTAAAAGGTATAGGAATTGAAAGTGAAATTGCTGATAATGGACTTAAAGCATTTAATAAATATATATCACATCATGATAAGTATGATGTAATTTTTATGGATGTTCAAATGCCAATTATGGATGGAATTGAAGCAACCGAACAAATATTAGAAGAAGAAAAAGATAATGATATTCCTCATATTGCAATTATAGCAGTTACTGCTAATGCATTAAAGGGTGATAAAGAAAGATTTTTAGGTGCAGGAATGGATGATTATATATCTAAACCAATTAACAGAGATGAATTAATTAAAGTTATTGAGAATGTAATTTCTGAACAATATGGAAATAAATTAAGAACTAAAAGAACTACAACAAAAAATATAGAAAAATCTACAAAAATAATTGAAGAAACAAAACAAACAGAAAAAACTAAAAAAGTAAATAAAATATACTATATTTCTAAAAATAAAGAAGAAATAGAAACTAAATTTAAAGATTATGAACCACAATTATTAACAAGTTCTTCTGAAGTTTTAAAAGAACTTGAAAAAGATAATATTCCAGTATTTATTATAGAAGAAGCAGTTATTCCACAAGATAATATTAATAAACTTATTGAAATAATAAAATCTAAAAAAACAGATACAATAATTTATGTAATTGGAAAAAATACTTATATTAATGCTAACACAATATCAAATATCGAAGAAATTAATATTTAATTTTTTTTTATTTAATTAAATAAATATATTAAAAAGGAAAAAAATGGATAAAAAAAGAATTTTAGTTGTAGATGATGATTCTCTTAATAGAAGACTTGTAATAACAATATTATCAAAAAAAGGTATTTATGAAGTTCTTGAAGCGGAAAATGGTTTAGAAGCATTGGAAGTAATTGCAAAAAAAGATGTTGATTTAATCTTTTTAGATTTAATTATGCCTGTTATGAATGGTATTGAATTTTTAAATAAATTCAATCCTAAAAAGAATAATATACCTGTTATTGTTTTAACAACAGATGATAGTAAAATACAAGAAGCTAAATTAGCTGGAGCAACAGAAGTTATTATTAAACCTATTACTCCAGTATCTATACTTGAAAAAACAGATGAATATTTAAAATAAAGGAATTAAGAATGTTTAATAAAAAAATTTTACTATCTTTTTTATTTATGACTTCGTTATATGCTTTTAATACTGAAAATATTAACAGTGTAAATGATTTAATATCACATTCTGATAGATATGTTGCTGGATGGAAAAATAATAATCCTGTTTTGTTAGATAAAAAAGTAAAAGTTGTTAAAAAAATTAAATTAAAATTTCAATTAATCGAAAAACCTATTGTATATTTTGATTTTAATAAAACAAATATAAAAGATAAATATAAACCTTTAATAAATAAAATAGCTAACTATATGAAAAAACACAAGCATACTTATTTAATTTTAAAAGGTTATACAGATAATATTGGAAGTGAAAAATATAATTATAACTTAGCTTTACAAAGAGTTAATATGGTGAAAAAAGCATTAATTGAAGCAGGAGTTCCAAAAAACAGAATAATTATTTATGCTTTTGGTAAAAAAAATTTATTGTCAAAAGCTCAACAAAAATTAAATAGAAGAGTTGAAATTTTTATAACTCATTATTAGTTTTTTTCTTTAGATTTCGTTTTTTAATAATCAAAAAAATATTGTTATTTTTGTTATAATAATTAAAAAAAGGGATTATTATGTTTAATATTAAAAATATAATTAATAAAAGAAAAAAAAATATAAAAATTTTAGAAAAAAAATATAAAAATATTAGTGAAGTATATATAGAATATAAAGACTTATTAAAAAAATATATTAATAAAGATCAAGAACTCTTAAATATTGTATTAGAAGAATTACTAGAAAAATATAAAATTAAAAAAGAAGATTTTTTTAAATATATTGACAGTAAAGATTATATTACAGAATTTGATACATTAATAAAAAAACATGAAATAGAAAATAGTAAAATTGAAAAAAAATTGACTGATTTAGTTTATAGTAAAGAAATACCTATATTTTTGGATTTTGATGAAATTATGGTTGATTTAATAGGAACATGGCTTGAGGATTATAATAAACTTGTTAATAAATGGTTAAAAGAAGAAACACAAAATTGGAAATTTGTTAATAAAACAGAAGAAGGTAAGAAATTAGAATTAGTCGAAAATTTTATATTATTTTTTTCAAACAAACAACGAAAATATTATAAAAATCTAGGATATAATATTTATGGTTTTGATAATCATTTTTTATATATATATAACAAAGAAGATTTAATTATGCGTTTATCAGAAAAAGAACAAAAATATATTGATAAAAATTACAAAGAATTAGAATGTAATACAGAAATTGAAAAACTTAAAGAAGTTCCAGATATTATAAAAGATATTCCACAAGTATTTATAGATAAATTATGGAATGCATTTACAAAAGGTAAAAAATTTAAATTAGATAAAAAAGATATTAATAATTTTTATATATTTAATGTTTTACCTTTAGGAATGAATTTTTTAGAAAAAGGTAATCTTTATATGGATGAAGAATATGAAAATCCAATTGTAAAACCCAAAAAAGATGCATTAAAATTATATGAAAAATTAAAAGAATATAATTTACTAGATAAAACATATATTTTAACTTCTAGTTTTCCAGGAACAGAATATTCAAAATATGAATATGTAAAACATATATATCCTGAATTAACTAATAAAATTATTACAACAAAAAATAAAGATATTGTTGCAAGAACAGGTATTATGATAGATGACGGTGCACATAATATAAAAGCTGGCGTTGTTAAGTCTGACTATACTTATGGTTTGATGTTAAATTATCCACATAATTTAGATTTTGCAACAGGAAAAAGAATTAAAAGAATTAATAATTTAGAAGAAGTTTTAGATTATTTACCTTTATTACATTTCTCTATTTATGATAGATTATTAGATAATGAATTAACAAAGAAAAATTTAATAAAAGTTGAAAATAATTCAGGTATCAACTTTAATAAAAAATCCGAAATAAATCAAAATTTATTATAATATATATAAAAAGGTATATATATGAAAAATACAGGTAGATTTAATATTAATTCTTTTGGAAAAAAATATAGAAAAAATAATGAACATAAAGAACGATTTAAAAATGAAGAATATTTTAAAGAATTAGAAAGAAATGAATATAAACAGATAATAAAAAATATACTTAATGAAAGAGATATAGGAGAAACTATATATATTCCTTTATTTAATTTTCTTTATAAACAATTAAATAATAAAAATTTTAAAGATAAATTTATGGTGAGTTTATATGATACTTTTATTTTAGAATTTAGAAAAAAAATAAAGGAAATGAAAAAACCTCAAGATAAAGCATATCAAATTGAAAAAGAAAATCTTAATAAAAAAATACAAAATTTATTAATTACTTTTCAAAAATTTCATTTATTATTGAAAAATATTAATAATATTAATATTAAATATGAAAATATGGAAAAAACAACTGTCGCTCCTGATATTTTAAAGACTTTATTTAAAGGATTTAATGAAAGTAATATTTTATATAAAACTAATCTTAATGCTAAAATAATAGAAGTAGCTAATAGCAATAAAATTAAAAATATAGTTGAAAAATTTATTAAAAATCCTATATTTAAAAATAATGAAAAAATAATTCCTTTATTAATTGAAGAATATTCGCAAACAGAAGAACAAAAACAAAAAATTACAGTTTCTAATGATTATAAACAAGAAGAAAATATAGAAGAAAAAGCACCTTCACATAATTTACATCCAATTGGTCCTTCATTAGGTTTTTAAAATTTTTTATTATTTTTAAAAAACTTTTGGTGTTGGATATTGACTTTTTATCAAACTTTTTTAAAATCTTTTAATATTAAAATATTTTTATATTTAATATATTAATATTTAGGAGAATAAATGATTACAAAATTATATTTACATGAATTAGAAATGCGTGAGCAAAGTTTTTTATTAAAAAAAGAAGAACAAGAATTAGAAAAAGATCATTTATATATAGAAATTATGGATTCATATGAAATTCATTTTAAAGTTATTTTTTTTAAAAAATATGATTTAGAAAGTTTTTTGAATATTTTAAAACCATTAAATTCAGAATTTGAAATAAAACAAATTAATTTTTATGATAATTATGTTTTATTATTTTATGAAAATAATGGAACTGAAATAAAATTAGAAATTGAAAAAGGACAAGTTAAATCCATTTATGGAAAAATAGTTGAAGAAAGTCAATTGATTAAAGATTTAATAAATATATTAAAATTACCGATTGTAATATTAGAAAAAGAAGAACCTATTAATAAAATAGAAAAAGATAATTTTAAACGCAATTATTTTTTATACAAAGAGATTGAATATTATCTTAATTTTTTAAATATACATACTGGTCTTATGTTTTATATGATTAAGAATCATATTTATATATTATTAAAATTTATAGAATTAAATAAGAAAGAAGTTATTAGTAATAACGATATCGTAATTCAAAACAGTTTTTCAAGTTTAATGAATAAAAAATTAAGCAAACGTTGGCATATAAATAAAAAACATCATGTTTTAAATATTTCAAATGTAAAAAAATTTAATGAATTTGAAATATATCAAAATAAAAAAAATAAAAAATATTATATAAAAAAAGATTGTGTTTTTTATAATATAAAAAATTTTTTATTGCTTAATAGAAAAAATATTCTAAAAATTAAAGAAAAATATAATAGGAGTAATGAAATATTAGGTATATATGAAAGTCCAAAGAAACAAAAGTATATCTTAAAAATAACCAGAAGTATTTCACAAAAGTTAGAAAAAAAATTAATTAAAATTTCTATTGAAGATTTTTTAAAGACAATTAATTAGAATTTTTAATAAAATTCTTATATTTTTATAATATATATAAAATATAAGGTATAAATATATGCGTAAAATTACTAAAGTTAAATTAAATGATATAAATTTTAAAAATTTTGATCATAATCATCTTAAAATAGAATTGGTATTCAATAATAATATTATAAAAAACGCTTATATTTATTCTTTAAAAGAAAACTTATATAAAAATTTATTAACTATTGAAAATTATGAAGAAGAATGCCATAAATTTATAAAAAATATATTTGACGAAATTTATTTACTTTATTCTAATTTAGAAAATAAATATATTGATTTTAAAGTTAAAATACTTAATATAAGCAATATTGTATCAAATATATGTTCTTTAAATATTGTGGAAGGATACTTTAATATAGAAATAAATAAGATAAATAAAAATTTTGTTATTATATATTCATATAATTTTTTTATTAATAATAAAATTTATAAACAATGTGGAATAATTGAAGATTTGACTGATTTGGAAGAATTATTTACATTAGAAAATTTAACAGAAAGTAAGGAATTATTATGAAAAAAGCATTTTCAATGATAGAATTAATTTTTGTTATAGTTATAATAGGTATTTTGTCTGCAATAGCATTACCAAAATTTAGTGAACCTTTGAATCAGACAAGAATTTTTAAAGCAAGTGAAGAAGTAGTAACAATACGTAATGGAATAGTTAATGCTTTAAATGATAATTTAATGGAAGGAAATAATATTTGTCCTTCATTAGAAAATAATATAATAGATGATAATATGTTTGATGGTATTTTACAACATCCCATTGCTAAAAATGCTTGGGGAATTAGTTGGAATACAACAAATGGAATTTCTTATACATTATCAATAAATGATGAAAAAACAACTTTTACATATAATAATAATATTTCAACAGGTTGTCTTTTTACTTGTAATAATTCCGATGATTTATGTCAAAAAATAAATAAAATATTAGATAAAAAAAAATAAAAGATTAAAATAATGGAAAGTATTAAAAATGATTTAAACAAACTTATAAATTTAACAAAAGAAGTTGATATTAGTGTTATTGATAAAAATAATAAAAATATATTTTTTATTATTTTAAAAAATTATTCTTTAACCCTTTTAGAAAAAATTTATTATTTACCAGAACATAAAATAATTGAAATTGAATTAAATAATAATAAAAAAATTACTATCGATATTGATTTTATATTACAAAAAATACTTAATATGAAAAATATAATTCCAGATGAATATTATTTATTAGATAAACAAGAATTAAACAACAAGGATAAAGGTATATGGTTAAAATTAGAAATTTAAAAAAGGATAAAATATGAAAAATGAAGTTATATTATTAAATTCAAATTTTGAAATAATTGGTTTTTCAAAAACATTAATTGAAAATTTTAATTCTTTTAAAGAATTAATTGAATTTGCGAATAATTTAAAAAAAGAAATGTTTAAAAATAATAGTGAAATAGATATTGAAAATAAATTAATTAAATATAACCGTTATCCTGTAATAAATAATGAAAAAGATATAATATATATTACAGAATTTAAAGAAATTATTGAGAAAGAAAATATAAAAGAAGAATTTAATTTTGATTTTGATTTTGATGATGAAAATTTAAAAGAAGCGGATTTTGTTTTTGTAATGGATTAAAAATCGAAGATTATATTCCATAATTAAATTAAAAATAATATCAAAGGTTTTCTTTGATTATTTTTAATTATTGATTTGATATATATATTAATATTTTTTATAATAAAATAAAAAAAGGGGATAAATGCAATATTGTAAAGTTAATAAGGAAAATATATTAAAGAAAAAAGATTTTCCTTATATTTTAGAAGATTATCAAAAAATTATAGATAGTCAAGAAGTATTTAAGATAATTAATAAAAATGATAATTTTATACAATTAGAAACTAAATTTGGTGATAAATTATTTCAAACAGAAGATATTATTAATATTAAAAAAGAAGAATATGAACAATTAAATAAAACAAGATATTTTAAAGTCAATATAAAAAATTTTGAAGATTTTCCTTATTTAAATTCATTGGAAGAATATAAAAATTTACAAGGAAAAATATTAGAATTTGATAAATTTATTAATTCAGAAATTATACAGTTAAAATATAAAAATCAATTAGAAGAATTAGAAGAGTTTATTTTCAACATATGGGATGTTGAAGAAATTGATAAAGATTTTAAAGGTTTTGAATTTGATATTGAAGCAAAAGATTTAATTATAGAAAATGATGATATGACAAAAGCCGAAAAAGATTTTTTAGAAATTATAAAGGATAAATATGATAAATAATGTTATATAATTTTAACATTTGATTTTTTACTATATTTTTGATACAATTTTTAAAAAATAAAGGTTTTTTATGGTTTTTGATATATTATATCATTTTATAGTACAAATAACTAGTTTATTTTACAAACTACCCAAATTAGAAATAAACGATTATAATTTAAATTTTTTGATATTTTTTATTATAACATTGTTTTTTGCAAAATTTATTAGAAAAAATTTAAATCCTGCAAAACATCCTTATTTTTTTGCATTAATTGAGTTTCCTGGAACTGTTATTCATGAATTTTCACATGCGCTTGTTGCGATTTTATTTGGAAATAAAATAATAAAAATTAGTTTATTTCCAGAAGTTAGAAGAATTGGAAATCAAGTACAAACAAAATTTGGTTATGTTCAAACAAGGGGAACTTATAAGGGAAGTACTGTATTATCAAGTATAGCACCATTATTTTTAGTTCCATTAATAGTTTATTGGCTTTTTTATTATATTGATAAATTAAATTTAAACCTTCCTGCTATAATTTCATTAAAATTCTTTATACTTGCTTTTATATTACCTTCAGCAGTTTTATCAACGCAAGATATAAAAAATTTTTTTGAAAATTTATTAAGTATATATGGTATTATTATTTTTACAGTATTTATATCATTAATTTATTATTTTTTTTCTTTAATATATACTTCTTTTAATAATTTTATACAAAATAATCTTGAAGTATTTATTTTATTTATTGTTTTTACTTTAATTATGAAATTATCTTTATTTTTTATAAAAAATTAAAGTTGTTTTAAAAAATAAAAAATATCCAATATATCTTTTATTTTAACCTCTTTTGTTATACTTATATCTATTTTTAATTTTTCACCTAAAATTATTAATCCTATTATAATATTTTCATTATAAGGAACAATATATGTTTTATGTAAAATATTAATATTTTTTTCAAATTCTTTAATATTTTTTTTATCTAAGTTTTCTAAAATAATTTTTATAAATGCTTCTTCTAATGCATAAATTAAATCATTTTTATCAATTAATAATGAATGACTTATTTTTGTTATTTCTTTTAATTCATGTGGTTTAATTATTATCATATTTTTCCTTTAATTCTATTTTATCAAGAAAATAAAAAATTTTATTTGTATCTGATATATTACTTATTTTTTTAATTTCTTTATTAATGTCGTAATCATTAATTATTTCTATTTCTAATTCATATTTTTTAGTAAGGTTTTCTAATAATTTATTTAAATATTTTTGTTCTAATACTGTTTTTTTTATTAATTTTCCATCAATTGTTATGTTTTTTATTCTATTTATATAATAACATTCATTATTATATTTTTCAATATCATAACAATTTCTTGCATTTTGTAAAATTTTTAAAATTTTATTAGGTTTATTATAAGTTAATTCAATATTATTTTTAAATAATTCTGGATAATTTAAATTTAATTTATTGATATCAAATTTTTTAAATATTTGTTTTTTATCCATGTATGTAAAAAATTTATATTCATTATCTTTTATTTTTTCTTTTCTCAAATATTGTTTCCAGCTTTTTTTAAATATTTCTTTATCTTTTTTTATTTTCTCTATTTTATCTGTAATTTTATTTGATTTATTAGTAAAATATAATATTATATTGTTATCAATATCCTTAATATTATCAATAATCCATTTAAAATCTTCTTCTGTTTCCACACAAAGATTTTTATATTTTATGCCTTTAAAAACTGTTAATATTAATTTCATTATAAAATCCTTTTTCTTGATTTGGGTTTATATATTGATATTTTTTATCTATTGCTTCATTAAATGGTTGATAGAATATATCAGTAATAATGTTAGGAATATTAATTATTCCTAATATTATTGAATTAATAACTTCTTTTCTTTTTTCTGTTAATCTTGCTTCTTTATTAGCTTTAAATCGTTTTTCATTCAATAACGCTATACTTTCTTTATTAAAATTAATAGATTTATATTCAACAATTTTTAATGTATTATTTTTATTATTATCGAAATTAATAGGTTTATATTTAATAACTTTTAATGTATTATTTCTATTATTATCGAAATTAATAGGTTTATATTTAACAACTTTAAAATTTTTTGTATTTTGTTCAAAATTAATAGGTTTATATTCAATAACTTTTAATGTGTTATTTTTATTATTAAAATTAATAGGTTTATATTTAACAACTTTAAAATTTTTTGTATTTTGTTTAAAATTAATAGGTTGGTATTTTTTTCCTTGTATTCCTTTATACGAATGGATTGCTAATTTATTTGTTGAACATCCTGTTATAACAAACATAAACAATATATAAAATATAAATTTCATTAAAAAATTTTTCCTTTTTTGCTATAATTATAAAAAAATATAAATAAAAATAAAAGAAATATTGCAATATTATATTTAAAAATTATTGATATATATATTTTTTTTATTCGAAATTTGTTATAATTTATATATAAGAATTAATAAAAAGGAAAATCCATGAATGTATCTTTTCCAAAGAAATTAAAAGAATATATTAAAAAAGCAGTTCCAGCATTTTTAGTTGCTAGTTCAATTTTAATGACACCAACTAATTTACAAGCACAAAATTATAATTATAAAAATGTATTAACACAACATTATGGACAATATGCACCACCTGATTTTTCATTATCAGATGTAAAAAAAGATGTACATAGTGTTAGAGCAGTTTATTATATAAATAATATTTTGAAAGAAGTTATAGAAGATATTGAAAGCAATCGTGATTGGCATGATAAATTTTTTTATCTTGAAGATTATACAGATTTTAATTTTAATAATTTTTTAAATATATATAAAGCATTACTAGATATGGAGAATGATATAATTAAAAATAAATTACATATGTATAATTACGATACAAAATTAAAAATAAAAGATAAAATGATTTTACAAGCAGAAAACATAAAAAATGAAATTAAAAATTTATTACATAAATCTCCTAGAAATTATCAAACTTTTATAAAATTAATTAATAAATATGAACAATTAATGGAAATAAAAAATCATTATGAGAATAATGTATATTCTAATTATTCAACTTTATCGCAAGAAATTTTTTTGGGGCATTATAAAAGTAATGATTCACGTATAGGTGATATATCTGCGTATCCTTTATTTAAAGTGGATAAAATTCTTTTAAATAAAGTTATAAAATGGAAAACAGATTTAATTAATAATGTTGCGTCACATCAAGGATGGTTCCTGCGATTTTTTGGTAAATCTATAAAACATGCACAACCTATTGAAAAAACTTATCAAGAAGTAACTTCTGGAATAAATTATTAAATTTTTTTATTTTAAATTCTTTTTTTACATCTTTTTCTTAAAATAATTCAAAAAGGAATTTTATGTTTTCTTTTTTTAAAAAGAAAAAAGATAAAAAATATTCATTGAAAGAATACATTTACAACAATGAAAAAAATATTTCAATAAAAAATATTGAAATTCAAAAAGATGATTTAATATATATATTTGATTTATTTTATAATGAAAAAACAAATGAAATATTAAAAATTAGTAATATTATAGATATATTAATAGAAAATATGTTTGAAGTTTTTAAAACTTTTACTGAACAAGATATTAGTAATTACTTAATTTCAAAACAAATATCAGTATCGTTTTATAAAAATGTTTATAATTTTTATTTATTATATTTTTTACAAAATCATACAAATACAGAAGAAATTTTAAAATTTCTAAAAGAAAAAAATTATTATTTGGAAAATGATTATATATTTGATATATCTTTTGATAAATGGAATGAAATATTTAAAGGTTTATATGGTTTAAATATTAAAAATAATACTTTTTATAATTATTTGGTGGCAATTTTATATAATAAAAAATATGATTTTAAAAAACAAATTGAAAATTCTTTTATTTTATTTAATTTAAATATTTTTAATTTAGATAAATTTTATTTAGATTATTTATTTAAAAATATTCCAGAAGTTTTTGAAAAAATTATTAAAAAAAATATAGAATTTTTTAACAATGAAGAAATGGTATTAGCAAAATTTATAGAATTTCTAAATAAAACTTTAAAATATTATCCAAAAGAAGAATATATAAATAATTATATAAATATATTATTTCATTATTATTGTTATAATAATAATTTATCTTATTTAATTGATGGTTTAAAAGGCATTAATATTAATTATTTAAAACGGGATGAATTTATAAAAGTTTTAAAAAATATTAATATAGATGAAAAACAACGGAATAAATATTATTTAATGTTAAAAGTTCAAAAAGAAAAAGAAAATAAAGAAAGATTAGAACAACTAAAACAAAGTATAGAAAAAAAACAAGAAGAACTAAAAAATTTAGAAGAAAAGACAAAATATAAATGTGATATTAATATAAAACTAACAAAGGCAAAATTAATCCAAGAAATTAAGAAAATTAAAAGTAAAATTCGACATTTTAATGTAGATAAATTTACATTTAATAATACTGATTTTTATTTATCTTTATTAATACATGTAGATGGAAAAACATTATTAAAATATATTAATTCTAATATAAATAAAGTATTGTTAAATATATATTTAGAAATATATTTAAACGCTAATCCAAAAAAATATAAGAAACTTTTATATTTTTTAAATAAAGCTAAAAGTATAAAAAAATATAAAAATTTAATAGATTTAATTATAGAACAAGTTTTATTATCTGAAGAAGATATAATACAATTAAAAAATATTATGGATTATTATCCACAAGTAAAACAAGATATTTTATTTAAAAAAATAATTAAGTATAATAAAGAAAAATTAACTGTAAGAGATTTAAAAGAATTATTATATAATGGTATAGATTTAGTATATCAAATTTTTAATCTTGATTTAATAAATGTTTTTACTGTAAATAATATTGAAGCAGTAAAAAAATATTTGTATTTTAATTATAAAAAAGACTTAGAATTAATAAAAAAAGTATTAAATGATGAAGAACTTGAATTTGATGAACTTGATGAAGTCAATAAAATAGACAAAGAAAAAATAAAAAATTTATATTTTCCAAGTGAAACTAAATTAGAAGAAATGTTACAATATTATCAATAGTTTATACACATAATTTTTAAAAATTGTATATAATTGACTAAATTTTCTGAATTTTCAAAAATTATTTCATAATATTTTTTTTCATTTTTTGGTTCATGTTTTTCCATATCAATTGCTATATCTCTTAAAAAACTTCCATAATTTTCAATATCATTAGAATGTAATTTTTCATATTTTTGTACCATATTTAAAAATTTTATCATTACTTTTTGAAATTTTTTTTCATTTGTTAATCTTTCGATAAGTTCTTCTTCAAATATATCTTTATATTTCATAATAATGCCTTTAGTTTTCAAATATTATTAATATTATTATATCATAAAAAATTTAAAAAAAACTTAAAAATTAAATAGTTCCTTTTTTCTTTAACCATTTTTCTTCAAAATCTTTGATAGGAATAGGGTGTGAATAATAATATCCTTGTATTACATCTATACCTAAATCAAAAACAATATTTTTTTGTTCTTCTGTTTCAATACCTTCGGCAACTAAACTATATCCTAATGCATTACCTAAGCTTATTATAGATTTTAAAATCATTTCATCTTTTAAATTAGGTAAGTCTTTAATAAATTCTTTATCTATTTTTAATTTATCAATATTAAATTTTTTAAGATATGAAATATTACTGTATCCTGTTCCAAAATCATCAATACTTATTGTAAAGCCTTTTTTCTTTAATTTATTTATTATTTCTAAATTTTTTTTAATATTTTTTTCAGACATTAAACTTTCTTCTGTTATCTCTAATCCAATGTGATGTGCACTAATTCCTGCTTGTTGAATAATTTTTTCCATTTCTTCAATAAATCCTGATCTTTCAAGATTTTTGATAGTTAAATTAATTGAAATAACACCAGGGTTATATCCTTTATCTAGCCATTCTTTAAGTTGTTTTGTTACTTTTTTAACAACAAAGAGGTCTATATTTTTTATTAATCCTGTTTCGGTAGCAATCGACAAAAAATCACCTGGAGTTAAAATTTTATTTCCGACATCCCATCTTATTAATGTTTCTGCTCCAACTAATCTTTCTTCTTTATTTATTTGCGGTTGAAAATAAATTTTTAGTTTTTCTTTTGCTATTGCAATTTCTAAGGAATTTTTCATTTTTATTTTTAATTTAGTTTTATTTTCTAATCCATTAGAATAGAAAAATACACCATTTTTTGTATCTTTTTTTTTGATATACATAGCGGTGTCGGCTTGTTTGATAAGTTTATCAATATCATTAGAATGTTCTTCATACAAAGCTATACCTATACTTGCTGATATTTTATATTTGTATTTTTCTTCACCTTTTGTTAATTCTATTTCTTTATTTAATTCTTTTAGTAATTTTTTAGATTTATTGATAATATCTTCTTGATCTTTATAAGGCTCTAATATAATAAATTCATCACCACCAAATCGTCCTGCACGTTCTTCATGATTTACAAATTCTTTGATAGTTTTAGATATATATAAAAGGACTTCATCCCCTTTTTTATGTCCTAATGTATCATTAATATCTTTAAAATTATCTAAATCTAAAAAAAAGACAGCAATTTTGTTGTGTTCATTTTTTAAATTATTAAATTTATTTTTTAACATTTTACGACTTAAAAGTCCTGTTAATTCATCATAATATATTTTTTTATTAATATTTCTTAGTGTATAAAATAAAATTATTATTAATATTAAGGTTATTAAATGTTCTGCAAAAATTAATATATCTAAATACCGAACATTATCGTTTATTAATTTGAAAAAATTAAAAAGTTGTATTTTATTTTTTAATAACATATTTTCTGTATTTGTTATATTTTTATTTAATTGTAAAGTTATTTCAAAAGATATAATACTAAATAAAATATAATAAATACCTATAAATATTAACTTTTCATATCTAAATATATTAAATTTAAAAAAAAATTTTTTAATTTTTTTTAACATTATACCTCTTTTTTAGTTTATTTTATAAAAAATATTTATACTTTAAAGATTTTTTATATTATCAACAAAAAAATTTTTTCACTAATCAAAGTATTAAAAATTACCAACAAAAGATAATTATGGAATTTTTTGATTCAATATTGAGATTTTCAGGTATTAGAAATAAAAAAAATATAAATATTAAGATGGTTTCACAGTGATAATAAAATATTATTAAAAATATATGGTGAAATAGTTAAATCACAGAATAAAAAGAAAAATTTAAAAATCAAAAAACTACTTGAAGAATTTAAATATAAATACATCTCATATACAAGTTATGAAAATGATGGTTTTTGTGTTTGTGTTGGAAAATATAAAGATGAACTAAAAAAAGTTTTTGTGTTGTGGAAAAAAAAGAAAAAATGAAACGAATTAACAAAATTTTAAAGAAAATTTTAGATAGTTATTCTAATATAAAGAAAATTGAAAAGCAAGAATTTTTAAATGAATTAACTAAAATAAAAAAAGCATTAACTGCAAGAATTGAATTTAAAGAAAAAGAACTTTATCTTTCATATAAAGTTTGGTTTGTGTTTTTTTAGTATTTTCATTTTTTGTTCATATTTTCTTGTTTTCTTTTTTATAATAGTTTAAAAAGGACTTTTATGCAAAAAGAAGAATATTATCAAAAAGAAGAGTATTATTATAAAATTTTAGGATTTATTGAAAAAATCAACATCAATGATATGCAAAAATCTTGGAAAAAAAATGAAATTATAAATGAACTTGAAATTTTTAAAAAAGAAATGAAAGATTTATATGGTTTTTTAAATTTTATTAATCTTTATGATATAGATTACAAATCTTTTACGATTATTTATTATTATTTTTTTATTCCATATTTTAAAACTGATATAGGTAATGTTTTAAAGAAGAAACGTTTTTATAAAAACTATTTTGAAAGATTAAAATTTATATTTAACAAAAACACTTTTATTGAAGATTTTAATCTTTTACAAGTAGAAGAAATCTTTCATAAATATATTTTTGATGAAATACAAAATATTCAAAATTTTCAAGATAAAAACAGTTTTTATTATAAATTAAAAGACATTAACAGTATTATTAGTTTTTATATTATAAATGTACAAAATATTATATTCAATAATATTTCAAATAATAGCATTAAAATAATTTTAAAAAATAAATATATTGAATTATTTAAAAAACTTATAACATTAAATGAAAATATTATTGATAAAAATAAAGAATTGGTAAAATCTATTTTTAATCAAAAACAAACATTTTATAATTTATTTCCATTATATTTTTATACTTTTTTAAATAGTATAATTATATTAGGTGAAAATATAAGAAACATACATTTGAAAAAAAATATATTATTTTATACTGAAATTCTTGAAAAAAATCCGTTTTTAAATTTAACCCAAAGTAAAGAAAAATTATTAAAAATTATTTATGCATACAACAATGTTTTTATACACACTTATAATCAAGAATTTAATAAAAATCTAAGTTTAATAAATGAAGAAGATTTTTATTTAATAAATAAACAAATGAATGAAAATATTAAGTTTTTTATCAAAGAATTAATTTTACTTAATAATACTTTTCAATTAAGTGAGAAAAGAATTAAACGAAATTATGAATATTTTAATGTTCAAGATAAAGAATTTTTAGAAAATTCATATAAAAAAATAATTGATATAAACAAAGAATTAAATGGTAAATTATTTAAAGAATTAGTAATAAAATATTTAAATATAATTTATGAGGAAAATAAAAAAGAATTTTTTAATTTAAATTTTAACTTTCTAATTATTATGAACTTTGTACACAACTTTTACTTTTTAATCAAAAATTATTCTAAATTTAACTTTAATAAAAAAAACAGATATTTATATAATGAATTTGATTTTAATAAAATTGAAGAATTAATACTTAGAACGACTATAAATCATGAAGAATATTTAAAAAATTTGAATATACCATTAACTTCCAATATATATGATTTAATTAATTTATATAGATTTATTAAAATAAGTTATAATGCTAAACTTTTTGAAAATACATTAGAACAAATTGTATTTAGTATTAAAAATTATAATCTAAATATGTTTAAAAAATATCTTTCAGATCTTAAAAATATTTTTTTGCTAAATGATACATTTATTATATATTTAATAATTGATAATCCATATATTATAACTGATGATATTATTGAAATTTTAAATTTAGATACTGTGTTTAAATTTATTGAAAGTAATAAATATATAACTATTAAATTAATAGATAATATATCAAATATCAATTATAAAAATAATAAAATTTTAATAAGGAAAATATTAGAAATATATCCACAAGAACCAGATATTTTAAAAGCATTTAAAAATATAGGAATAAATGTTAATTTAAATATTTTAGAAGAAAACAAAAAAATATTTAACTAATTTTTAATTTTATATCCTTCTTTCAACAATGTTTCTAAAACTTTTTCTGTAAAAGGTTGATTTTCCTCTATTTCATATTCATTTTTAATTTTTAATTCTGGTTTTACTTTGTCTTCTAAAAATTCAACAGTTAATATGAAATATATATTATTAATTAAACCATTTATTTTGTTAATACCACTTAATTTTATAGCAAAAACTTTTTTATTTTTATTTATATTTTTTTGTTTTTTTTCAATCTTAACTGAACTTTGTTTTAAAAGTTCATTGCTCATTTGTTCTGCTATTTTATCTATTTTTTTTATATATCGTTTTAGATATATATTTTTTTTTATGTTATTTAACATATATAATATCCTTAATATATTTTTATAATTTTAATAATTTATTAAAAAATAAAAAATAAAAATATAATTTTTATTTTAAAAATTCTTTAGTTATGAAAAATAAATTTTTTTTCTATAATAAGAAAAATTTTATTTTCAAAGGACAGAATATGTTTTATGGAGTGTTGATTATTGTTATTGTAATTGTATTATCTTTATTTTTTATATTATTTAAGAAAACCCCAGAAATTATAGAGTTAGAAGAAGAAATCCAAAAAGCAATAGAAAAAGAAAATAAAATAAAACCTAAGAAAAAAGAAGTTAAGTCTGAAATTATAGAAAAAGAAGCTAAAAAAGAAGAATATGAATTACCAGAAGCAATAAAAGAACTTGATAAAGGTATTATGTATGTAAAATCTAAAATAAAAGAAGGAATAAATCAAGCTACTAATGAATATGGTATGAGCTATGAAGATATAGAAGAAATGGTAAAAAGTGAATTATATAGTCAAATAGAAGAAGCAAAAGAAAAAATATATAAAGCAATTGAAGAAAAAGATTACGAAACTATTGATAAACAAACACATAGTTTAAAAGGTGCAGCACTTAATTTAAAAATTAATGTATTAGGATTAGCATTTAAAGAAATAGATGACGCCGCAAGACAAAAAGAAGATATCAACAAAATTAAAGTTTATATAGATAAATTATATAATACTTTTGAAAAATTAATTTAATTTTTATATTTTTATTTTGTTTGATTTGTATTGGAATTATTTTTTATTGTGTTATTAATATGTATTAAATTTAATTAAAAAATATTTAACATTTTAAATCTTTTACTTTTTTATTATAAAATTTGATATAATAATATAAAAAAAAAGGAAGTTAAAATGCAATTTTTATTATTATTGATTTTTCTTGTTTTATTTTTGAAATTATTAGAAAGTATTACAAAATATCAAATTGAAAAAGCAAAAATAAAAGAAAAACAAAAAATTAATATTTTAATAGATAATGTTAAAAAATTAATTTTAACTATTGAAAAAAATTATCCGTTGTTAAATGAAGATACAGAATTTCAATTATTAAAAGAAAAATTAAATAGTTTTACTTCAGAATCAGAATTAAATGATGTAAATAAAGTATTAGAAAAAATAATAAAATTTTTAGGAAAATATAAAATTTTTAATGTAAAAATAAGCTAAGATATTTCCTTTAAAATATTATTTCTTATTTCTTCATCATTTATTATTTCTTCTATATCAAGGATATTGTTATTATTATTATTTTCAAATATTTCATCAATATTTTTCCCTATTATATCATCAATATTATTAGACTCTTTTATTTCTTGAACTTCAAAAGTTTCTTTTAAGATATTTTCTGCTATATTAATTTTAATATTATTTAATAACTGTTCAAATAATATATAAGTTTCTTTTTTAAACTCAATTAAAGGATCTTTCTGTGCCATACTTCTTAATCTTATTCCTTCTTTTATAATATCTAGTGTATATAAATGTTCTATCCATTTAATATCAATAATTTTTATAAAATTTTCTTTTAACATATTATTTGTGAATTCATTAAAATTTATTTTGTTTTCTATTTCATTATTTTCTTCGATAATTATTTTATATAATTGTTTTAATTTTTCTTCTATGATAGAAGACAACAGTTCACTAATTTCTTTTGTAATTTCTGTTGAAGTTTTTTCTTTTTGTTCTATATCAATAAATAAATTAATTTTAGTTAAAAGTAAAAACTGTAATCCAATAATCTCATTATTTTCTTTTGATAATGTGTTTTGTGGATGTTGTTCATCTATCATTTTTCTGAATTCTTCTAGTGGAAAAGTTTCAAAATTTTCTTCGGTTATTTGATATAAATAATTTATATATATTTCAATATATTCTTTTAATTTTTTTAATAAATTATAATTATTTTCAATAATGTTTTGTCTGTTATGATATATTGTTTTTCTTTGTACATCAATAACTTGGTCATATTCAAAAACGTTTTTTCTAGCTTCAAAATTCATATTTTCAATTTTCTTTTGTGCTTTTTTTAACATCTTACTTAAAGTTTCACTTTCTCCTATTTTCCCTTTTTTCTTTGTTAACATTTTCATAATAACAGAATCTTTATTACCGAATATTCTTATTAATTCGTCATCTAATGCTATATAAAATTGTGAAATTCCAGGATCACCTTGTCTTCCACTTCTTCCGATTAATTGATCATCAATTCTTCTATTTTCATATCGTTCTGTTCCTATTACATATAAACCACCTAATTTTTTTACTTCTTCATCTAATTTTATATCTGTTCCTCTTCCAGCCATATTAGTTGCTATAGTAATAGCATTTTTTTTACCAGCTTTTGATATAATTTCAGCTTCTTGTTCATGATATTTAGCGTTTAATAAAGTATGTTTTATACCTTTTTTATTTAATTTTTTTGATATAACTTCGCTTTTTTCAATACTTGTTGTTCCAACTAATATAGGTTGTCCTGTTTTATGTATTTCTTCTATTTTTTCAACCAATGTATTTAATTTACTGTTTTGATCGGTAAAAAATATATCTGGTAAGTCTTTTCTAATTACAGGTTTATTAGTTGGTATTGAAATAACCTCTAAATTATAAATTTTTGAAAATTCAGTAGCTTCTGTTTGTGCGGTTCCTGTCATTCCACTTAATTTAATAAATAATTTAAAAAGCATTTGATATGTAATTTCTGCTTCTTTTTTATTTTCAGGTGTTATTTTTACATTTTCTTTTGCTTCTAATGCTTGATGCAATCCTTCTGAATATTTTCTTCCTTCGCCTATCCGTCCTGTAAATGTATCTATAATCATAACTTCTTTTTCATTTGTTTCAGGATTTGTTTTTACTATATAATCTTTACCGTTTTCAAATAAATAATGTGCTTTTAAAGCATTCATTAATAAATGTCCTAATATTGCATTATTTTCTTCATATACATTTTGTACATTCCATAATTTTGCTTCTTTTTCTAATCCTTTTTCTGTTATCATTATTGTTTTATTCTTATGATCTATTTCAAAATCTTCATCTTTAATAAAATGTTTTGCAATTTCATTAGCTTTTATAATAAGTTCGTTAAGGTTTTCATCTTCAAATGGTCCAGATATGATAAGTGGAGTTCTTGCTTCATCAATTAAAATACTATCAACTTCGTCTATTATAGCATAAAATAGTTCTCTTAATACTTGTTCTTCTTTATGTCTTGCTAAATTATCTTTTAAATAATCGAATCCTAGTTCCGAATTAGTAACATAAATTATATCTTTTTTATATTCTTCTTGTCTTTGAAAAGGTATTTGTCCTTCTTGTATAATACCTACTTTTAAGTCAAAAAATTCATATAAAGGTTTTAATAATTCTGCATCTCTTTTTGCTAAATAATCATTTACAGTAATTATATATACAGGTTTTCCTATTAATGAATTAAGTATAGCAGGTAAAGTTGCAACAAGTGTTTTTCCTTCACCTGTTTTCATTTCTGCTATTTTACCTTCGTGTAAAACAATTCCACCTATTAATTGAACATCAAAATGTCGCATTCCAATAGTTTTTTCACTAGCTATTCTTATTAAAGAAAAAACATCAACTAAATATGGTTCCAATATTTTATTATATTCTTTTCTTAATATATTTTTAATATTGTCAATATCATTAGGTTTTACATTTAATAAATTATATTTTTCCTCTAATGTTTTAACTTGTAGTTGAATTTTTTGTTTAATATTAATATATATATCTTTTAATTCAGTGTCAGAAAGATTTTTAAATTCTTTTTCTTTTTTATTTATTTCTTCAATTATTTTTTGTATTCTATCTAATGTTTTTTGATTTGGTGATTTAAAAAACATCTTCAACATTTTATTTACCATAAAATTACCTTTCATTTTTTGTTTATTATCATAAAAAAGGAAATTTTGTCAAAATTAATTATTAAAAAATAATGCAGAAAAAAAAGTAAATATCATAGCACTGTAAAATCCCGCTATTATATCATCAGCTATTACACCGAAACTGTTATTTATTTTTTTATCAATAAAATTAATAATTCCAGGTTTTAATATATCAAATATTCTAAATAATATTAATAATATTACAAGTTGAATACTTAAAATTGTATTATTATTAATGTTTAACAAAGGATAACTTAAAATAACTGTAAAAAACATTCCTATTACTTCGTCTATTGAAGTTTCTGGTGCATCATGAACATTATTTTCTTTTTCATATTTTTCAATTTCTTTTACCCCAAATACAAATAATATATAAGTTAAGAATAAAATAAATGAATAAGAACAATATTTCAATAACAAAAACAACAAAAAAGTTGTTCCTATACTTGTATATGTTCCTGGTATTTGTGGAAGTTTTCCTAGATAAAACCCTGTTAAAAAAAATATTTTATTTTTTTTATTTTATCTTTAAATTTGTTTTGCATAAATATTCCCTTTTAAATATTGTGTTTGAGATAATTAAAATCTTAAATTCCCATTTTGTGTTGCTGTTGTTGTGTATAGTTTGTTGTTAAATTTGTTTGAAATACTGCATTAGCTTTAATAAATTTACTAGCAGATATTTCTTTAATTTGCTGTTGTATTTGTTTTATTAGTATTTCTCTTAAAGTATTTTGTTCTTGTTTTGATAAATTGTTTTCAAAATTATTAAGTATATATAATATATAATGTGCATGTAATAATGTTTTATTATCGACTATTTCATTGATATTATTTAATCTTTCACTGTTGAAAATTTCATTTAATGAAGTCATTAAACTTATTTCATTATTCATTTTATTATTTGGTTTTGTATTTATAAAATCAGTTATTTTATTATTTTTTTGAACATTAGAAATAACAAATTCTTCAAAATAATTTCCAAAAGGAATATTATTAATACTGGTACTTCTTTGATTTGTAAATAATTTTATTGTTTCACTTTTAACAAAATTTTTTGCATTTATTTTAACATTTTTTAATAATTTTAATTCTAATTTTTCTTGTATTGTTAAATTCTTTTTGTTTTCAAGATTTTTTTTCATAAATTCAATTCTACTTTCTAATTTTTTAGAAACTTTGTAATAAGTACGAAAATCATAATTTCCTGTTCTATGTAATATTTTTAATAAATTCCATACTTTTTCGTTTTTAATTGGATTTTTAAGTGATTTGTTTTGAAAGACAATAGCAACTGTTTCAGGTAATGAACTTTTATAATTTTTGTTAAAAGCATTGTTTAGATAAATATTTTGTGCATGTCCATTTTCATGAGTTGCAGTCACAGTCAAAATATTTATCATAGTATTTAATAAGTTTGTATCGTTTTCTAATTTATCCAGAACATTTGCATTGAATAGTCCTGGAATATCTATATTTATAACCGAAAATTTATCATTTGTATATTCAAAATAACCATTGAATTTATTTGAAGAACTAATAGTATAAGTAATTTTCTTTAAATAATTTTTTATATAATCATTTAATGTTTTTTCATTAGTAGGTTGTTTTGTCATTTTCATCATATTATAATATGATACTGCAGTAGCATTAGTTAATGTTTTAATAATTATGAATTTTGCAATATTTTTTTGTTTTTCATTGAGTTTATCAAAATTTTTGTTTTGGTTGTTGACATATATGTTAAGGTTTTCAACTATTTTTTTTTGAATTTGTTGATATAAATTTTGTGATATATTTAAATTATATTCAATTTTGTTTTCTAAATTTTGTATTTGTTTCAAGTTTTTTGTAAAATAATTTGTTTTAGTTTTTCCATTATCTATTTTAAAATATGCAGAATTTATAAGATTATGTTCTATACTTACTGCTTTAAAACTAAAATTTTCTTTTTTTAAAGTTATTTTTAAATTATTTATATTATCTTTGTTAGTAATTGTAGCGGATTTTTGAATAGAAGTAATTATTGTATTATTATTAATAGAACTAGGTGGAATATTTTGTGCATATAAAATATTATTAGCACCTATACTTAAAATTAATATAGTTAATAATGTTTTTTTACTAAAATTTTTTAATTTATTTTTATCGAATGAAAAAGTAATTTTTGAAATTTCATCTTTTAAATCTATAATTCCATTTTTTATTTTTGCATTAATTGTTTTTATCATTTTACCTAAATTTGATATATTTCTTATATCAGTATTATATAGATAAATAATATATTCTGTATCGTTTATTTGTTTAATTTTAAAAAATTTATTCATTATATAATACCTTTTTAATTTTATTATATAAAAAAAAAGAAATTAGAAGGTATATTTAATGAAATTAAATAAAATTAAAATAAAATTTTTTATGTAATTTAGGTATAACTGTTTCAATTAGTTCTAAATCTTCATTGTTATTAAGGTTAATTTGTTTAATTTTATCTTTAAAAATTAATTTAATACCAGGAATTGTATCATAAAATTTTCTTTTGAATACAATAATAAAATTATATTTATTTTCAATTAACATTTGAAAACTTTTTATTAAAGTATTTAATTCTTTATCTGTTTTTTTTTGATTTGGCAAGGTAATATTTATTTGAAAATATTTATTTTTTTTATCTAAAAAAGTATTTTTATTATTATTAAAATTTTTAGGTAATGAAGAAAAAGGTAATATTACATCTATTAAAGAATGTTCAGTGGTTTCTTCTGTAAAAAAAGGAGTATTTAAAATTTTATCGTTTGTTATTTTTTTTTCATAGAATAAATGTTCTAAAAATTCTTTAATATATACTTCATTGTTATAATATCCAAGTATTAAAATGTCAACAAATTCTTCTTTAAATAAATTAAATTCTGACATTTATTTTCCTTTTTTTATTTTTTTTAATAAAAATATTATAAAAAACAAAAAAAATAAAACAAACTTTCAGAAGTTATAAATTTTTTTTTAATTTCTCTAAAACATGTTTTTGAAAATCTATTGAAAACAAAAATAATTCTTTACTAGGATTAACCATGATAATTTCCATTGCATCTTTTAATTCTTTTAATAAATTATTAAATTCTTCTTCATTTAATCCTATTGTATTATCCATTAATTTATTTGTTAATAGAAAAGAAGTTATTTCTTCGTTTAATGTTTTCCATTTATTTTTTAAACTTTGTGGAATTTTGTTTAAATCTTCAACTTTATTAATAATTTCGTTTGAAGTTTCTATATAATTTTCAATATTATTTATAATATCTGAATTATCAATAATTAATTCTTCATTTCCTAAAAAGAAATCAAACATTTATATTCCTTTAATTTTTTTAAATATTATAATTATAAAAAATTTTTAATAAAAATAATATATTTAATTTGTTTAAATATATAAATATATTATAATTGTTAAAAATATAAAGGTATTATAATGCAAATTGGTTTTTATAAACAAATTGAAAAAAAAGAAAAATTACCTAAATTTTCAAATAAAATAATTGCTAAATTTAAAACATACAACAATAAATATACAATACCATTAACATTTGAAAATGCTTTAATGAATACCATCATAATAGGTGCAACTGGAACAGGTAAAACCAAAGCAGTTCTTTTGCCAATATTGGAAGGTGTGTTAAAAAATAATTTACCTGGATTAATTATAGATATTAAAAATGATTTTACTAATGATATTAGAAAATTAGCGAAATTGTATAACAGAGAAAAAGATTTAATAGAAATAGGTTCATATGAAACTGCAACAGATATTAATTTAATAAATGGATTATCCAGAGAAGAAGTTATTAATTTATTTCATTCTATTTTATCAAAACAATTTTCAGACAAAGATACTTCAGGTGGAAATTACTGGTTTGAACAAGGTTTTAGTATTTTTGAAGATATTATTAATATTTATTATTATATTTATGAAACATTAAAAGATATTGAAGAAGTAAAAGAACTTATTATTCCTCCTTCAATCTATATATTAACAGAATTAATGCTAGATCCTTCAAAAGCTAAAACAATATATGAACTTTTTAAAGCTTTTTATAATAAATCGCATATAGAAAAAGATATAAAAGCTAAAATAGAACAATATGCATTTCATATTTTAAATGAAAAAGAAGATCCACAAGGAATGAAAGATAGTCAATTATCATGGACAAGAGGAAAAATTATTTTAGCATTAAAAAAATTTACAGAAAATAAATATATTAATAAATTTTCAAATATAGAAAATAATGATTTTACATTAAATTTTAAAAATTTATTATATAAACAAAATAAAATAATTATTTTAAGATTTAATATTTTAGATGGAAAATTAGCTTCTTTAATATCTGATTTTATAAGAAAAAAAATGATTCATGATATTATTGAGTATAATTCAAATATTCCAGAAAATAAAAGAAAAGAAGTGTTTATGTTAATGGATGAATTTCAAAGTATTGTAAATTTTGAAGATGGACCATATAATGATAATGAATGGTTTGATAAATCTAGAAGTTTTAAATGTTCACAATTTATTGCGACACAAGGTTTAAGTTCTTTGTATTCTGTATCTAATAATATTTATAATGCTAAAACTTTAATTAATAATTGTAGAAATAAAATTTTTTTAAATACAACAGAAACTGAATTAAATAATGAATTTAATGCTATTAAACAAGAAATACCTGAATATTTTAAAAATGATAAAAGTCTTATGCAATTAGAACAAGGTGAAGCGTATTATATTTTTTATAATAAAAAAGATTTAAAAATGTATAATTTTTTATTAAAATTAAATTTAGATACATATAATAAAATATTAAATGTAAAATAATTATAAAGGATGATATATGCTTAAAGAAATTCTAAAAAATAAAGAAATTCTTGATATTATTACTGAAATTTATTCAGAAATAGACAATGAAAAAGAACTTATGGATAAATGGAAAAGTTTTATTGATTTTCTTTATCATGCTAAATTTATAGATAAACGTGATAGAAATTTTTATTATTCATATGAATATGAAGATATAATTTCGACATTGGAAATGGCTGCTAGTAATAAAATAAATTTAGATGAAAAAAATAAAGAAAATATAAGTAATAATTTAATATTATTAATAAAAAATCAAATACAAAAAAATTTTTCAGTTAATACAGTTGTAAAAAGATATAATAAAAACATAATGGAAATAAAAGATTTTTTGGAAAATAAAAAATTTTCAACATTAGATAATATTAAAAATGAAAATTACGAAAGAAAAAAAATAAATAATTTTTTAAAAAAAACGGCTTTAATAATTAATCCAGAAATATTAGATAAAGAAGAAATAATTATTGAATTTTCAAAATTAAAAAATATAAATGATATTCAATTATATGAGAATATACAAGAATTACAAGAAAATAATATAATTAAATTTTTTCCACCTAATGAAAGAAAATATGGAATTTTGTTTTTATTAAAATTTTTTCCAGAATGGACAAAAAATAATTTTACATATACTGAATTAGAAAATTTATTTAAAGATAAAGAATTACAAAAATATATTAAAATGTTAGATGTCAATTTAAAAAAAATTAGTTATAAAGAATTAAAAAAAGATACATTAGAAGAATTCTTGAACATTCAATTTACGCAAGAAAATTATATTTTATTCATAGAACAATATTTAAAAGAAAAGTTCCCTGAAGTATCTATTCCTTCTTTTTATGAAATATTACAAGAATTTAAACAAAATAATATGATTAACACCAAATTAGAGGAAAATTAATTTATGAATACAAGCAATCTTAATCTCTCTTTAAATATGTTTAATGAATATTTTGATAAAGAAGAATTTTTATTTTTTTATCGAAATAGAATAAAAAATTTATTATTTACTTTAAATAGAAATAAATATTCTTATGAAGATATAATCAATATTTATGTTTTTATATATAGAGCTAATAAAATTTATTTTAAAAATATTATTTCACATAAAGATTTAAAAGAATTTGATTTTATATTTGAAATTTTTGATTTGCTTCAAAATTTAAGTTTTAAAGTAAGAAATAAATATTTAAAAAAAGCTTTTTTTTCTACATTACTTTTGAATTATTATATAATAAATTATAATTTTGATATTAAAAATACAAATACTTATTCAAATATAATAATAGTTAATTTTTGGTTTTATATATATAATTATATAGAAAATACAGATCTAAATTTAATTTTAAACGATTATTTTTTATTAACATTATACAATATTTTTCAACTTGATTTTTTATTAAAGAAAAATATAATTGAAAATATTTTTCCTAAAATAAAGCAAGAAATAAAGAAATATGAATACATGATTTTATTTATTATAACTTTAAATAAAAAAAAGAAAATGATAAAGAAAAAAATATCTTTTGAAACATTACTTTTAAATATTTTAAAAGGTATTTTTTTAACACAAAAAAAACGGTTAATTCTTAATAATATTAATTTTCCTTATATAAGTAAAAATCTTAATTTATATATTTACATATATATAAATATTATACAAAAAAAAATTTTAAAACTTGTAAAAGAACAAAAATCAATAAAAACAAAAGAAATTATTACATATTTTGAATATATATCTGTAATAAATTATTTATTTAAATCTAGTAAGATACAATTGTCAAATAAAATTTTTATGAAAATTTTCTACCAAATTTATAAATTATTTCTACAAATTTTAATAGAAAAAAATTCTATGTATGAAAATAAAAAGGAAGTTCAAATATGTATAAACAAATTAAAAGAAATAAAATTAATACTAAATAATTTTTAATAATAATTTTTTATTATTTTTTCTTAAAATATTTAAAAATATATAGGATAATTTATGTATAAAAAATTTTTAATTTTATTAATATTATTTTAATATTATTAATTAGTATTGTTAATGCTAATCCTATTTCAAAAGCTTTAATTAATTTAAATTTTGATAAACATACAAAAAATGAAATCAATAATACAAAAATAAACAACAAAACAATACAACAAACAGATTTAGAAAAAAATTATTTAGCATTTAAATTGTTGGTGGAAGAAGGTAATAAAACTTATAAAAATGATTCTAATAAAATAAAAAAATAAATATTAATATTTATATTGTTGAATGTTTTCAACCATTTTTTCAGCTTTTTCTTTTAATTTTTGTGCAATGTTATTTATTACTTGCATTGTTTTATTTATATGATTTGAATCTTCATTAATATTGTTAATAACTTCAACATTTTCATTTATTTTTATTTTTTGTCTATCGATATCATTTACTATAACTTCTATATTTTGCATTAAAATTTGTATTGTTGCGTTTATTTCATCAAGTGATTTTTGTGTTTTTTCTGCTAATTTTCTAACTTCATCGGCAACAACTGCAAATCCTCTTCCGGCTTCCCCAGCTCTTGCCGCTTCAATAGCTGCATTTAACGCTAGTAAATTAGTTTGATCAGCGATTTCTTTTATAATAGAAACTATACTTTTTATATTTTCTGTTTCTTCTTTTATTTGATTACCTTTATTTGCTATTTCGTTTATTTCATAGTTAATTGTATTCATATTTTCTGTTGTTTTTAAAAGACTTTGATTTTGTTCATGTATTATTTTTGATACTAGTACTGTTTCATTATTTAATTTTTCACTAATATTGTATAACTCATTTGTTAATTCATTTGTTAATTTTAACATATCCATTATACTTATTCTTAATGTATTAATTGTTTCTACTAAAACACTTTTATCTTTAATTTTTTCAGTAAAATCTTTTTCTGAATATTTTTTTAATATTTTTAAAATTTCATTTAAATTTGTACCTATATTTTTTTGTATTATATTTCCCATTTCGTTAATAGTATTCATTAATTGAATTAATAATTCATTATTAATAGAAATATTTATTCTTTGCGTAAAATCACCTTTACTAAATATTTTTAATTTATTAGATAGTATTTCTAAGAAATTTCTTTCTTCTGTTAATTTAACTGATAAAATTTCTATATTTTCATTAATTTCTTTTAACATAATTCCAAATTCATCTTTTGAAAAAGAAGTTATTGGACTTATATGATTTGTTTCTTTATTTAAATATTTGAAAAATTCAGTTAATCTATTTTGTAATTGTTCTAATCCATAATTAATATTTTTTATTATTAAATAAAATAAAACAAAAGTTAATATTAATAATATTGAATAAATGAATAGCATTGTATACAAGAATTTTTTATTATTATTTAATTTTGTTTCTATATTTTTAAATATTTCTTTTTCAATAGATTTTATTACTTTATTTAAATTATTAATTTTTTGTGTTATTAATTTAAAAAATTCAACACCTGTAATATTAACAAAGAAATCATTAGTTAATTCTTCTAATATTTGATTGTTGGTTTTATTTAACTGGTATATTTTTTCTATTTCTTTTTGTTTTGTATATTTAGTATATAAATATAAATTTTTTTGTAATTTTTTCAAAAGTTTATTTTCTTTTTTAGTTAATACAAAATATTTTGAATTATAAAATTTATTAAAAATTTCATTAATTTTATTGAAATATTTTTTATTTTGATTATTATCATATTTAATTAATAATTTACCATAATTAAACACATCTAGATAATGTTCTAATTTTAGTAATAACATTTTTTTATTAATATCACTTATAAGAATATTTTCGATATCATTAATTTTTTCAGTAATTTCATTATTCATATATTTTATATATATTTCTTTTTCATTTTCATTGGCAAATTTATAAAAACTTTCTTTACATGCTTTTTGATATGCAACTAATATTGAAAATTTATTTAATTCTCCAGGTTTAAAATATCTACGACTTATTGCACCAGTTCCAACTGCTCTTTCTATTCCCATTTTTTCTTTCATTGTTAATATACTTAAATATAAATTTAATTTTTTATTTAAATCATTAAATGTAGATAGTGTATTTAATAAATTTATTACAGATAAACCAATATCATCAAGTTTGGTATAATATTCAATAGCACTTTTAATTGAAATATCAAAATTATCGACTTTATTTCTAATATAATCCAATTGATCCAATTTAATCAAAAATTTGTTTAAAATTTTATCTAAATCTTTTTGATTAGACAAAATATTTTTATTAATTTCTATATATTTAAATAAATTTTCTTTTTGTTTATTTGTTAAAATTCTTTGATTTTCTAATATTTTTTTTAATTTCATATTTTTATTACTTAAATATTCATCGGTTGTCCCACGTTCTTTTTGTAATTCATGAACTAAATTTGCTATTTTTGTTGATAATGTTAAATCTTTTTTTAAAATTTGTAACTGTGTAATATTATTAACTTTCTTATAAATATTTTCTCCTATAAGAAATAACATAGCTAATACAGGAATAAAAGTTAGTAATATTAATTTATTTATTATTTTTATATCGTTTAATTTAAACATATTAATACCCTTTCAAAAAAATTTTTTATTTATATTATATTATATTATATTATATTTCAAAATTTTGCCCAAAAAGTAAACTTAAAAAAAACTTAAAAATGTCGATATATAAAATGATATTGACATGGAAGTCAAAAATTTAAAACAAAGGATTGAAAATGGGATTTAGAATAAATACAAATATAGCTGCATTAAATGCCCATACTGCAACAGAATTAAATAATAAAAAATTAAATAGTTCACTTGAAAAACTTTCAACAGGACTTAGAATTAATAAAGCAGCAGACGATGCTTCTGGTCTTCAAATTGCTGATAGTTTGAAAAATCAAGCAGATAGTTTAGGACAAGCTATTAGAAATGCAAATGATGCCATTGGTGTAATGCAAATTGCAGATAAGGCAATGGATGAACAAGTTAAAATTCTTAATACTATTAAGGTAAAAGCAACACAAGCTGCACAAGATGGACAAAGTGCGAATTCAAGAAAAGCACTTCAAGAAGATATTGTAAGACTTATGGAAGAGCTTGATAATATTGCCGGAACAACAACTTATAATGGTAAATCATTATTAAGTGGTGCTTTTACAAATCAAGAATTTCAAATTGGGGCGTATTCAAATCAAACAGTAAAAGCTTCAATTGGAGCAACTTCATCTGATAAAATAGGAAATACAAGATTTGAAACAGGTGCATTGATTAGTGCTTCTGCAGAAGTAAATTTGACTTTTAAATCTGTTGATGGTGTTCATGATATAAAAATTGAAAGTGTAAAAATATCAACAAGTGCGGGAACAGGAATAGGCGTTCTTGCTGAGGTTATTAATAAAAATTATGATAAAACAGGAATTAAAGCTTCATGGCAGGTTTTAACTACTGGTAAAGATGCGATTGCGAGTGGTACTGTTCAAGGATTAAAAATTAATGGAATTGAAATTGGTGATATTATTGATATTCAAAAAAATGATTCAGATGGAAAACTTGTTGGTGCTATTAATGCGGTTAAAGATCAAACAGGTGTTGAAGCTTATGTAGATGAAAGAGGAAATTTAAATCTTAGAAGTTTAGATGGAAGAGGTATTGTAATTTCTGCAAGTTCTGGAATTAGTTTAGCAGGTGTTCAAAATATGGAAGAAAATTATGGAAGATTAACCTTAACAAGACTTGATGCTAGAGATATTGTTGTTTCAGGAACGGGTGCAGGACTTTCTTCAAGTGCTGAAATGACTGTGAATTTAAGAGCTATTAAAGGAAATTTTAGTGCTGATATAGCAAGTGCAATTGGTGCATATGCCAATACTAATGTTGTTAATTATGGAAAACAATTAGGTGCTGGTGTTACTACACTTAAAGGTGCAATGGCTGTAATGGATATTGCAGAAAGTGCTTCTAAATTTCTTGATAAAATTAGAAGTGATATTGGTTCTGTTCAAAACCAACTAGAAAGTACAATTAATAATATTTCAGTAACACAAGTAAATGTAAAAGCTGCTGAAAGTCAAATAAGGGATGTTGATTTTGCACAAGAAACTGCAAATTTCCAAAAATATAATCTATTGGCACAGTCAGGAAGTTATGCTTTATCTCAAGCAAATGCTATTCAACAAAATGTTATGCGATTACTTCAATAATCTTTTCTTTTTTTCTTATTTTAAATTTTAATTATAATCTTTATAAAAAAATCCTATGTAAGGAATATTATTGGAAATTTTTACACAAATAAATAATATTAATATTAAAAATAATGAAAATAATAATGTTGTTAGTAAAACTTTGCAAAATAATAACAAATTAATAAAAATAAATAATTTATTAAAAATAAATAACAATACTAAAAACAAGAAATTAATAAAAAACGAAATTGAAAATTTAATAAAAGAATTAAACAAAGAATTAGATAAGTTAAATACATCTGTTAAATTTAAATATTTAAATAAATTAGAAAATTTTATAGTTCAAGTTATTGATACAAAAAATAATAAAGTTATTGGAGAATTACCACCAAAAGATATACAAAAATTACAAATTAAATTAAAGGAATTAACAGGTTTATTATTTGATAAAAAGTTTTAATAAATTAGATTGAAATACAATTTATTTTAATTACAATATCGTTTTTTATTAAATTATAATAGTTTTTTTAATATAAAAATTAATATTTTTTTATAATATTTTAAAATACAATAGAAAAAAGGTAATATAATGGATTTAATAAATAAAAGAATTTTTATGGATATATTAGATGAATTTTCACAAAAAGAAACAGAATATAAAAATGAATATATTGAAAATAACTTAAATGATTTAATTATTACAAAATTAAATAAATATAATATTAAAAATATTGATTGGGAAATGTTAAAAGAAATGGAAGCAGATACTTCGCTTTATTCAAAAGTTGAAAAAATTATTAATAATGAAGCAATTAAACAATTTAGAAATATTATAAGCCAAATAGAAAAACAATATGATATTGATTTATATAAAGCTGATTTTATACCAGAAGAAGATATAATAGAAGATTATTATGAAATAAATATTGATATTATAGAATTTTTAAAAGAAAAAGGAATAATAACTGAAGAAGATATTGAAGAATATGAATTAGATTATTTCGAAGATACTATAAAAAATCAAAATATAACTCCTAGTGATATAGAACAAGAAATTGAAGTATTTTTAAATGTTTTTGGATTTGATAATGACATCGAATTTTTTCTAAATATTTATGAAACATTAGATAGAAAAAACAAAGAAAAAGTAATTGAAAGAATTGTAGATATTTATAACATGTTTAGTAATATACCAGAAATAGATATTTTTATAACTGAAACTATAAGACAAAAATTAAATGATTTTGAAAATAAAATTTTAAATTATTTAAAAAATGAAAATAAATTAACTGATAAAATTGTGAATAAAATAAAACAAATTTTTGAAAATATTGAAATTTATTCAAATTATAAAAATACAAGTATAGATACTGTACCTTTTTCTAATTTTGATTTAGAAAAAGAGTGGCAATGGAATGAATTACAAAATTTTTTGGAATATTATGAGGATGAATTAGAATTAAATAAAAAAACAGAAATTGAAATAGAAAATATAAAAGTATCTTACGATATTAAAAATATTATAGGAAAAACAGTGTTGGATGGGTTAAAAGAAAAAACTTTAGATGAACCTTTTGATTTTATAGAAAAAAACAAAGATCTAAATGCTTATAATAATACTGTTGTTATTAGTAAATCTAAATTAAAAAATGCAGAAGAATTATTAAAACATTTAGAAGAAGAAAATGGAAAAGTAAAAGAAATAATATCAACTAATGAAGGTGATATTGTAATATTTAAAAATAAAACTTATTTAATTAATCAAAAACAAAATATTATGGAAATTGAACAAATAAATAAAAAAGGAAAAAATATTTCATATAAAATACCTAAATATATAAGACAATTATTAATAAATATAGGAAATTATGTATTTAGAAAACAAAATGAAGAAAATCTTTTCACATATATAAATAAAAATAATCCAAGTACAAAAGAATTAAAAGAAGAAATTAGTAAAATTTTTCCAGAAGCTAAAAGATTAGAAATTTCTTTTAATGGTGAAAATATAACAACTGGATTTAATTATAAAAAATTTTTAAATGGTATAAAAAAAGAAATTGAAGAAATATATAATAATAAAGAAAAAAAAGAAATAGTTTTGAATAGTTCAGATCCTTTATTCGAATTATTTTTATTAAATGTAAAAAAAGCTCTAAAAAATGGTAAAAAAGTAGTTTTAACAGATATAAGGACATTAACAGAATTAAATGGTGTATTTAATAATTTAGATAAAAAATATACAGAATATTTTGATAATTTGGAAGATAAATATAATGTAAAAGGATATATGCTTATTTCAACAAAAAATCATAAACCAGTTGAAAAATATAATAAAGAAGCAATTAAAGAAATTATTTTTGAGGCAACACAAAATGAAAAAGATATTCAATGGATTATAGAACAAATTAAAAAGAAAAAATTAGCCCCTTCATTAGAAGAATTAAATACAATAATTACTTTGATAAAAGCAAATTTAAATATTAGAGCAGATGCTAATTATAATGCATATAGTTCAACTGCGGAAGAAATTGGTGTAATAACAGAAGAAATGTATTCAGATAAATTTAATTCTGAAAGAATAGATAGAAATTATTTAATAAACGAAGTTAAAAAATTAAAAAATAATATAGAAAAAAATGATGTTATTTTATTAGGTGGTTTAAGTGGAGTTGGAAAAGATACAATATTAGAAATGATTACAAAAATTGATGATTATAATATTGACAATATTGATATGACAAAAGTAGAATATGAAATTAAAAAGGCAATAGAACAATTATATTATATTAAGAAAAAAGAAAATATGTCCCATGAAGAATTTTTAGAATATATAGTTTCGCAAATGGATAAAGATATTCAAGAAGGTGCTAAATTTTGGACAAATATAGATACAATGAAAAAGATATATTTTAAATTAATGGATAATATGGAAAAAAATTTACAAGAAAATCATGAATTAAAACAAAGTTAAAAAATTATATTTATTTAACTTTTATTTTTATAGTTTTTCTCTTTTTTAAAATCTTTTTAGATTATCCACAATTTTATCGAAAGTTTCTTTTAAATTGTTTTTTTCAACAAGTATTTAATAATAAATATTTTGTTAATATTATCTTCAAGTTTTCCATCGATAATTGTTTCAAGATATTCTTTTTCTTCTTTGTCGTAATTTTCTATGAATTCTTGATCGATAAAATAAATTGAAACTGCACTTAGTTGTCCAAAAATATTATCAAGTCCTTTTATTAATTCTTTTATATCTTCTATTGTTAATTTATTCATATTTTCTCCTTTCATTTTGTTTTTTTATTAGTAATATTATACTATATAATCGATATTTTGTCAAGGTTTCTTATTTTAATAATTTAATATATTGATTTTTTTCAGTTTTAGATTTATTTATTTTTTTTAATATTTTTATTATTTTGATAATTTATTATAATATAAATATATACGAATATCAAAGGATATATTATGCAAATTCAAAAACAAATACAATATAATTATAAAAATATGATTAATTATCAGCAAAACATAAATAAACAACAAAATCAAGTACAACAAATAAATAATGATACTGATATTCAATACAAAAATAAACAACAACATGAACATAAAAAAAGAATTCAACAACAAATTCAGATACAAGAACAATTGCCAATTAATAATCCACAACAATTACAACAACAAGTAATTATGAATAATGCTAATATTATTGATTTTTATGTTTAAATTTTTATTTTTATTAAAATATTATATAATTATATATAAAATATAAAGGAAACGATATGTTACATAGAAAAATATTAACATTGATGTTGCTTTTTTTTGTTTTTACAGCGATGTTAAATGCAGAAAATATTGAAAATATAAATATAAACATTATTGAATATAAAAAAAATAATAAAATAGTAACTAATATAAACAATTTAGTATTAAATACAAAATTAAATATTTTAAATTTAGGAAATTTTGATTTTCAACCAATTACAAAACATAATATAAAAATTGAAAATAATTATCCATTTTTTAAAGTTACTTTACTTTCCATAACTGATTTGGAATGGAAATATATCAAACATTCAACTGAACTTCCTGTTGGAACAAAATTTGAAGACAAAAATATTTTAAAAATTCCTTATGGTCAATTATTGTTGGATTATTATAATAATATTCAAACTATTGTGAATTTAAAAGACACAATAATAAGTAAAAATAATCCCAAAAATACAAAAGTTATATGGTATAAGCCTGATGGAAATGGGAATTTTGATATTTTTATGTATTTAAATAAAAAATGGACTGGGATTGGAACATATTATTTATCAAAAGATATAAAATTAAATTATATTTTTAATTCATTGGATGAAATTAACAATATTGAATTTCCGTTGGGAACAAAAATTTACGTAAAATTGAATAATTCAGTTGTGGAATATACATATACTACCGAAGGTTTAAAAGCCAAAGAAACAAGTAAAGATAAATATAATGGATTTACAACATTAAAAGATTTATTAACTGTTAATTATAATAAACAGGGTGGAAGTAAAGCATTGATAAAAGGTAACGGAAATTATTTACCTATCAACACAAGTTATTATACTTTTATCAAATATGATGATTATGTATCTGGTGGATATTGGAAAACAACTGACGGACATTATTGGATTTACGATAACATGGATAATTTATACAATAATACTTTGTTGAATGGATTAAATAACGGTGATATTGTTTTTACAATAGATAAATCTTTTAATATTTATAAGTTGGTTAAGTTGGATAACATTTTTGCTTATATTGCGGAAAATTTACCTGGAGTGTTATTTTACAAAGATGCTCCAGCTATAAATGGCAATGTATATGTTTATGATACAAATGATAAATATTTATTTTTACTTAAAGATAATAAATATTTTATTCCTATAAATATTGATATTTTACCCAGAAATCCCTATTATTTAACATGGAAAGGAAGGGAATATTTTCCTACACCAAGTATAGAAAATAATACTAATATATATTTAACTGAAAAAAATGATTGTACTCCATCAACTTGTTTTGGTAATAGTTCAACAGACTATTATGCTGGTATAAAAACACAATCATTATATACATTTTATCCAGCCGATATAGAGCATAGTTTAAATAATTTAGCCGATGCACAACCTTTTGATAATTGGCAAAATTTATATGATAGTTCTTCTCCAGTAACTATTTATACAGGAAATAGTTTTAATGATGTCAAAAGTTATCATATATATATTAAGGATGTATATAATTTTTCAGATATTTACAAAGAAGAAATATCTGGAAAATATCTAAATAGAAATCAAGGTTATTATATTCCACAAAATTATTTAGGAATAGGATATACAGGTGTAAATGTAAATATTAGCAAACTAGCAGATGAAACATATTATATTAATTTAAAAAATGATGAAGATATATTTAATTTTTCAAAAGCACATAATGGATATCAAGTAAAAGGAAATAACATAGGACTGGTAAAAAAATGTAATAATTTTGCTAATGAATATACTTATTGGTCTGATAATTGTAATAAAGTACAAAATGCTAATATTGTAATAGGTATGGGAAGTAGAACACAACTTCCTTCACCGAATATTTCAACTAGAATTAATTTAACAAAAAAATTAGGAAATGAACCTCGTCATACCTCCGATGGAATAAAATGGACAAAAAATAATAAATTTTATCAATGGTTTTATACAATTACTAATGATAAAGAAGTAGTAAATAATATGACAGATGTTTATTGTGCAAAAGGATATGATTTAATATTAAATAATTATACTTGTAAAAAATTTATAGGATGGCAAACTTTAGAATCTGTTTCTGCAAATGTTGCTCCAGGAGGTGGATACAGCGTTAAAATTACCTTGAAACTTCCTGTAAAAATAGATTGGGTTGCTTTTAGTGAAGATACAAGATTAACTGTTGCAAAATGTGTTTCTGGAAGTTGGACTACGATTGCTTATTGGAGAGGAAAACACTGGGAAGGTAATTGTGGTGTTCCAGTATTAAATGGTTGCTTATTAGGATATTGTGATGATGGTTGTACAGGTGGTGAAACAGTTGATTATTTTGGTTCAAAAAATATTTCGCTAAATACGGATGATGTTTTCTTTTTGAGTGTTCATGAAGGTGGAAGTTGTAGTTCTGACAAACTTGGATATAAAATTTTATTAAAACCAATTGAAGGTATAAATTATAATAGTTCTCCTGTTAAATCATTAAAAATAAATGATAAAGATGCTTCATATAAATTAAATCGTGCATATGATATAAGATGTCCATTAGGTTGGAAATGGAATAATAGTAAAACAGCTTGTATTCCAAAATAATAAAAGGATTATAATATGGAAATAAAAAATATATTATTAATATTATTTATATTAATATCGTTTACTAATGCGGAAGATATTAATTTAACAAAAATAAAAGGAAGTAAATTAGCAAAAAATATCGCAAAAAGAGTACTATTTGTTAATTATTTTAAGCAAATAAAAGAAGAAAATAATTATTTGTTAAATAATTTAAAAATAACTGGAAATACAGAATATTCAAACGTCAAATTTCCATATTTATTTCAAGAAACAACTATAGATTATATATTTCCATATTTAAAAGGTATAGAAGTTAACGATTATCTTCCTTCAAAATGGAAATGGGATAAAGAAAAAGGAAAACTCCAATACATTTTAACAAATAAACAAGTTGCATTTATAAAAGCTATAAAATTTTTAGAATCTCAAGGAAAGTATATTGGTACGAAAGAACCATTAAATACTAATATTATATGGTATAAGCCTTATGGTGAATGGAATATAGCTAGTTATAAATATCAAGATGAAAAATGGCAATTATTAAAAATATTAAGTCCACTTATTGAAGAAAATCAAATAGTATTATCAGATATTTCACAATTAAAAGAATTACCCAAAATAGAAGGAATGCAAGTTTATGTAGAAAATGAAAATGGTGTTTTGATTCCCTATGTATGTAAAAATAATATGTGGTATCCTGTTGGTGAAACGTCAACTTCATTAAAAGATGTTTTAAATTCGTTTAAAGAGTTAGCGACTAACTTTTTTGATTTAGCTGGTGGAAGTCAGCTAAATGTTCCATCTTTTGGAAATGATTGGAACGGGTATAAAACATTTGAAAAAATAGATTCACCAGAAGGTGGTTTTTGGGAAGATGTAACAGAAAAAAAATATATTGTAGTTAAAAATTTTAAAGAGTTTAAAAAAATTGTAAGTAATTATACATTTCCAAAAAATAAAATTTTTTATTTTTATGATTCAAAGTTAAAAAGAATAATAAAGATGATAAAAAATACTTCTTCTAATTCGTCAGTTTATAACCCAGAATATTTTACTTTAGAATTAAATAAATTAAGTGATTTAATGTTATTTAATCATGATATTTTACCTTATAGTAAATATATAATTTTTTCAGAAGATAAAAATTATTTTATAAAAGATTTTATTAATTTGACATTATTTGGTCCAAATGTTATTAAATATAGTTTGTATTATGGTAATACATTTGCCACTTCAACTTTATATGGTTATGTAATAAAAGGAAATAGAAATAATATTATTTCATTGGAAAATGATAAAATTTATTTTTTTTCAGTTAATGATTGTAATAATATAACTTGTAATGGAACTAATTCAATATTCAATTATTATAAAGGTGATATTGTAGAAAATACTTATTATATTTTTAAAAAAAATAAAAATCCTGATATTTGTAAAGATTTAAATCAATTAACAGATTGTTATAATTAAATTAAAATTTTAATTATTTTAAAATTTATACCATAAATAAATTCTATATTAATTTTAAAAAATTTTTTATAATTTTTTTAATAAATATTATAAAAAGGAATAATATGCAAAAAAAATATTTTTTATTAAGTAGTATAGGATTTATATTATTTTCATTTTCAGGTTGTGTTAGTTCTTCTTTTCATGTATCAAAAAATTTTACTAAACAGATAAAATTAGAAGTTAAAAATAATGATATTGAAAAAAAGAATATAAAATTTTTTTATGATATGGAAAAAGAAAATAAAGATAAATATTTAGATTTATCTTCTATACAAACTTTAAAACAAGCATTACAAGAATTAAGTAAAATAACAGGAAAAGTTTATTATTTAAAAAATAATGAAGATTTAGCATTATCTTCACAAACTTTTGAAAATAGTAAATTATTGCATATAAACAATTTAAAAAAATTACAAAAATATATAGAAATCACAACTAATAAAGAATTAATTATAGAAAAAACAAAAAAAATAATACCTAAAAAATTAAATAAAGTAGACAAGTTAAAAGCAATTAAAATTATTTCAATAAATACTAAAAAAGTTAAGAAAAAGAAAAAGATTTTTAATAATTTTATTATTTTAAAATTAAAAGATAAAGATGAAGTTTTAAAAGATTTATCAAATATTAATTTTGAGGTAAGAGGACAAAAAGCTATTGGAAATTTATTAAAAGATTTAGCCAAAATTACAGGATATAGTATTGTATATAAATTTGATAATAATTCAAATTTACAAGCTTCAAATTCAAAAAATAATTTTATACCGTTTAAAAATGATATAATTTTTTATAAAGGAAATAATGTTGCAGATTTTTTGAATTATTTGTCAGATATGTATGATATTTATGTAGATGTAGATACTGATAGAAAATTAATTAAATTTTACAAATATAAAACAAAAATGTTTAATTTAATTACTCCGAATGTTAATGTAGAATTAAATGACAATGTTAGTGCAGATAAAACTGTAACAAATCCAATAGTTAATAAGTTGAATTATACTTTAACAGAACAATTTATAAACAGTTTAAAAACATTATTATCAACAGATAAAAATTCTAAAATTTTAAAAACAGATAATGGATTAATTATTATAAAAACTACTAAAAATAATATGAAAACTATTGAAAAAATGTTTAATAAATTTAATAATATGTATTCAAAACAAGTAAAAGTTAAATTAGAAATTTATGAATTTTTATTGAGTAAAAATTATAATTATGGTATTGATTTAAATTATAAAGATAATAAAAATAATTTAATAACACAGTATTTAAGTAATGTAATTTTTACAACTAAACCTAACGATTATTGGAAAGTCAATGTGAATGCTAATACGAATGTAATAAGATTTAATAAAAAATATTTTTATACTTTTAATGTTATAAATAATATTCCAGTTTCTTTAAATATTCAAGATAAACAAGATTATTTAAAAAGTATTTCTACTACAACTACTAGTTCAACAAGTACTACAACAGAAACTGCAACAGAAATTGGAAGTGTAAATCAAGGACAAATTTTATCAATATTAGCAAGAGTTGTAGGTAATAAAGTTTATATAAAATCTAATGTACAAGTAAATACTTTAAATAATATGCAAAATGTAAATGTAAATGGAACAACATTAATGCTTCCAACTTTATCTACTAAAATTTTACCTAGTACAAATATTTTACACTTTGGTGATAGAAAAATTATAAGTATTTATGAAACTTATGAAAATGCTAAAAATTATACAGGTTCTCTTCCTGTAGAAAGTTTTATAATCGGTGGTGAAAACGGTGATAAATATATAAGAAAATTAATAGTAATAGTTTTAAGTGTTTCTAATAATTAATATAAATAAAATAAAAATTTTAATTATTTGTAAAATAATTTATAATATTAAGAAAATAAAGGATGTAAAATGGAAAAACAAAAACAAGTAAAAAAAGCATTTACAATGATGGAACTTATTTTTGTAATTGTTGCATTAGCAATGATTGCTGCAATTACAATACCTAAATTATTATCAAATAGTGATAAAACTACTATTAATCAAAATGTAAATTCAGATATTCGTTCAATGATGAATGCTGCGGCAGAGTGGCGAAAAGTTAGTGCAGATAGTAAAGGTGATTTTACAGGGATAACAACAAAAGATATAGTTGCATATTTACCTTCAAATATGCCTTATGATAGTACTAATGATTGTATAGAAAGTTCTGGATTTAACCATAAAATTTGTTATAAAATTCAAGCAAAAAAAGATGCAACTAATGGCGATTATCCAGGATTAAGTATTTATGCGGATGGTATAAAAGCTGCTAATTCATTTTCATGGTCCGACAGAATGCGAACATATTTTGAAAAAACAGTAGCTAATGCGGCTAAAAATTATTCAAAAGATCAAGGAACTATTGAAGTTGTATATGATGCAACTGGATTTAGTGGAGATGGAGAATTTTCAACAACAACTTCTACAGATAATGCTTATGATACAAAAGTTGGTGTAGGGGATATAAGATTTTAATCCCTTTTTCACACTAACTGTATTTAAATATTTTAAATATAAAATTTAAAATATTTAAACACAGTTAAATTAAAAGGAAAAATAATGAAAAAAAAATTAATGTTTTTTGTTATTCCAATTTTGTTAAGTACAAATATTTATGCTTTATCTGGTGATAATAATGCTTTATCTAATAATGTAAATAAAAGTAAATTTACTAATAATACACCAATAAGAAATCAAAATAATACAGAAGTAAATTTTAATAAATTAAAAAAAGAGTTAATTCAATTAAATCGTTTATTTATTCAAATGGAGAAAGAAAAAAAAGACAAGGAAAAATTAGAAATTGAAAATTTAAATAAAAAAATTAAAAAATTAAGATTAGAACGAAGTTATATAGAATCTAAATTTAATTATGATAAAAAAGTTCTTCGTATTAATAGTTCTTTAGTTAAAGAAAATATAAAAAAAACTTTAAATAATTTATATAAATGGAAAAATAATTTAATTACTGATACTGTAATTTTTATTCCAGAAAATATAAGTAGTTACAAAATTAAAGGAAAAAAATATTATATTGTTAAATATTCATATATTAAAAATAATATTGATAAATTAAATAATAATATATATATTGACAAAAAATTAACAAACATAATATCTATATTGAAAACTTATTTAAAATTAAATAATAAATATTTATTAATTTATAGTGATAGTATTAATAATATTATTAATAGTATTAATTTTATTATAAAAAATAATATATTAAAATTACAACAATTAAATACTAATAATATTACATATAATAATAATTTAAATAGCAGTTATGTTCGTATATATCCAGGAATGTCATTAACGAATAAAGTATATGTAAAAGATATATCAAATAATAGTATTAAATTAGTTTATAAAAGGTAATATATATGTATTTATCTAAATCACAAAAATTATTATTGCTGTATTCATTAAAAGCTTCACTTAATATGGGAATTACTTTACAAAAAGCAATAGAATTACAAACACTTTCACAAAAAGGAAAATTAAAAAAAATTTTAACAAAAGTAAATTATTTAATTGTTCAGAAACAAAAAAAAACAACAGAAGCGTTGTATGAAACTGGAGTTATAAATAATGAAGAAAAAATTTTATTAAGTAATTCAAAAGATCCTAAAGTAGCATTAAATTTAATAATTGAAACTATAGAATTACAAGGAAAATTTGATAAAACCTTATTTTCAATAATTTGGTTTCCATTGTTAGCGATAATACTAGGAATGTTTTTAGCATATAAATTACTTCCTATTTTTTTACAACCTTTTAATAATATTATAAAAATAGTTGAAATAAAAGGAATTCCAACTGATGGATTAAAACATTTTGATTCTTATTTATGGTATATAAATTATTATAAAGAATTACCACAATATATGATGATATATTCTGTTATTGTACTTGGAATTATATTAATTTATTTTTATTTAAGACATTATCATTCTGAATATATATATAAGATATTTCCATTATCTGCCTATGATGATTTACCATTTATATTAACATATATGAAAGGTTTAAAACAAGTTGGATTACCAACTAAACAGATTTTTGCTATATTAGCAAACGCAAAAGTAAAGCCAACATGGAAAAGATTATTTGTAAATCTTTTACGAAATGTGGAAAAAAATAAAATAAATTTAAAATTTTCATATACTTTTAGACGATTTGGTTATCCAAATGAAGTAATTAATTTTCTAAAATATGCAGAAGAAACTAATAACTTTTGGGAAAATACAGAAAATTTAATAAAATTTGTAAAAGAAAAAAATGAAATAGGAAATAGATTTTTCAAAAATACTGTAGGGAAAATAGCAACTCCATTAGGATATATTATATTATTATATTTTTTAATTGGTCCTATATTAATAATGATAAAAATGCAAACTATTCAATCTGCATTAATGTAAAATTAAGGATGAAATATGTTAATACAAAATAAATTTAAAATTCCTGAAATAATAAATATTGAAGAATATAAAGATAACAAAGATTTATACGATTTTAATAATTTTGTAGAAATAAGAAAAGATAAAGTTTATTTATATTCAAAAAATTTTAATTTATTTTTTTGGAATTTATTAGATATAAGTTATTATTTTAATAAAAAAATTATATATATTATTATGGAAAGTAACCAAAAATATTTGTATATTTATGGTGGTAATATTGCAGATAATCCTTTTTCTATTTATAATCATTTTTATTATAAAATTAAGATTAGTTCAGAAACCAAAAAAATAAATAAAAAATTTATTAACAAATTAAAAAAGATTTTTGAATTAAATTTTAGTGATTTTAATGATACAAAAAAAGTAGTATTTTTTACAAGAAATAAAGAAATAAATTATATAAATGATTTTATCAAATATTTAGAAGAAAAAAATGTAAATTTGGAATATAATTCTTTTACAAATTTATTTTTTAAGCTTTTATTAATACCTTTAAAAGAAAAGTTTTTATATAAAATATCACCATTGTTAATGGGAATATTTATATTTACCGGAAGTTATTATTATTTAAAAAATAAAGTTGATAAAGAAAATTTTGTAATACAAACTAAAAGTAATATAGAAATAAGTAAAGTTAGAAAATTAAATAAAAATCTTCAAAATAAAATAAAAATTTTAAAAAATAAAATTATTTATTTAGAAAAAATAAAGAAAAACAATATTAAAATATATGGAGAATAATAATGTTAGGAAAAATACTTATAAACAATATGTCTTTAATAAAAAAAATATTGATAACTATAATTATAGGTATAATAATTTATTTTTATAATTATCAAAATGTTTATATACAAAATAAAATTTCTGAAGAAACATTATTGGAAAAATATAAAATAAAAAATTCTTTATTAAAAAACAAATTTAAAGAAATTAAAAACAAATATTTAAAATTAAAACCATATGAAAATTTTTACAATATGAATATCATTAATAAAACTGAAGAAATGCAAATATCAAGCTTATTATATGATTTATTTAAAACACTTAAAAATGGGAATATGATATCCTTTAAAGTATTTAATATAAAAATGCAAAGTAATAAAAAATATATAAACAGGGCAACATTTATTGTGCAAATAGATAAAAATCTATATGGTATTGAGTTAAAAAAACTTAAATTAGTATTAAATTATTTTTTTAATAAATATGTTGGAAAATATAAGCTTATATCTTTAAATATTAAAAAAGATAATTTTCAAAAAGTATATTTGTATTTAGATATTTATAAGATACCAGTTAAATTAGAAAGGATAGATAATGAACCTACCACAAAAAATTAAGTTTTTATTTAAACAATATAAATATAATGTTGAAAAAAAAGATCTTAAAATAGATTTTTTAATGGATTTGGCAAAAAATCAAAAAATCATCAAAAGACTTCAAAAAATTAAAATATTTGATTGGGAAGAATTAATACCTATATTTTTAGAACAACCTTTATTACATAGTGAATTAATACAATATTTATATCCCAAATTTGAATATATTAATAATATTGAAAAATTAGGTTATAAATATTCTTATCATCATTTTATGAATTTAAAAAATAGTGATAATGAATATGAAATAAAATTATATCAGGAATTAGAAAAAACACATAGTCTTATATTAAAAGATAAAGAAAATAATCAACAAGTATTGGCTTTATTATTTCCTTTATTAAATATATCTTTTGACGTTCCTTTTGATAAAATAATTTTTATTTCACCTTCTATATATAATTATTTTTATAAGAAAACTGTTTCTACTTCTATTGAAAAACAATTAAGCAGTTTTAAAAATTTACTTCAGTTTATGGAATCTTCTAAAGTTCAAGGAAGAAAAATAAATGATTTACATATAGATCCTATTAATGAAGCACAATATGTATTAACTGCAAGACTAGGAGAAAAAAATCAGGAATTAACAAAAGAACCTATTTTAAAAGAAGATATAGATAAAATTTTGTATGAAGCAAAAATAAAAATGGGATTAGAAACAGAAGAACAAATTCCAGAAGTTACTGGTATAGCAAGAGAAATTTTAGTTACAGAAGATGGACAACCAATTGAACGAAATTTTAGGGTAAATCTTGTTCAAGATATCAAAAACTTTGTTCCTATGTATTCAGTTTCTATAAGAAAATTAATGAATAGTGATGAAATTATTAATAATGGATTAAAAGGACTTGGATATTTACCAGAAGCCATAAAATTAATAGAACAAATAACTGCTAAAAAGTATGGTATTAATGTTGTTTCTGGTCCAACAAATAGTGGTAAAACAACATTGTTAGCAACAATACTTTACGATTTATATGAAAAACAAAAAAGAATTATTTCAATAGAAGATCCTGTTGAAATTCCAATGCCTTATACTCAAATAGATTTAAGTCTTACTGCTAATGCTGAAGAAAAATTTAAAATGACAAGAAGAAAAGCTATGAAAGCTGCATTAAGACAAGACCCAGATATTGTATTAATAGGTGAAGCAAGAGATGAAGAAATTCCTGATTTTGTTGAATTAGGAGTTAGAGGACATACTGCCTATACAACAATGCATACTGGAAATATTACAGATGTTATTTTAAGACTTTTAGATGGAACAGATAATCCTGTTAAAGTTTTAAATTCAATTAATGGAATTATTACACAAATGCTTTATGATAAAGTATGTGAAAAATGTAAAGGAAAAGGTATTTTAAATAATGGTGAAACTTGTCCTATTTGTCAAGGAAGTGGTTTTAATGGTGTTGTTCCTATTTATGAAATTGGTTATTTTAAGAATATAAATGTATCTGAATTATTGAAAGCAGATGGTAAAGTCGATTTAAAAAAATTTTTTGATTTTAAAACTTTGATTGAAAATAATGAAATGGAATATATATCAAAAATTGAAGTTGCTGAAAAATTGTATCATCAAGGTAAAATTACTTATAATACTTTAGATGAAATTAGAAAAACAGAAAAAGATCTTAAAGGAAATAAAAATGATAAAGAATTTAAATTTAACTTTTAAAAAAGGGTTCACTTTATTTGAAATTTTATTAACTTTAATTGCTTTATCAGGAATTTTTTATCTTTATTTTAATGAAAAACAAAAAACTGATTTTTATAATAGTATGAATAATTTTATTGATAAAGTAAATTTAATTGTTAAAAAAGCAGTTATAGATCCTATAAATGGTTATATTAATGAAAAAGGTGGGTATTGTTCCGAAAATACAAGTTATTATGGTTTAACTGCAGGAAGAGCAATAAAATGTATAGGATGGAATACAAAGATATTTCCAGTTTCTGAAGCTTCTGTTGACGCAACTATAAGTTCACCTTCAAATGAATATATTTATGGTTTATTTAGAAATAATACTAAAAATGATGGTTGTAAAATTTATTTAAAACCAGATGGAACAGATTTAACAATATTCTATTTGTTTATAGATTGTTCTAATTTAAATTATTCAAAAGATAATAGAGGAAAAAAGTTATTAGAAAGTAAATTGATTTACAGCATCAAAAATAATTTTCCAAATACATTGCAAGAAATTTATCCTAAAGCAATTGATATTGATACAGTAGAAACTGTTAATTCTGGAAAAGATAATGATGGAAAAATAGGTTTTAAATTTAAAAATTAAAAACTTTTTAATATTTTTAATATTTTTAATATTTTTTTATAATAAGTATATTAAATATAAAGGGTTTTTATGTTTCAAATGATTGTAATTTTTATATCTTTTGCTATTCTTGGAGGTGGATATTTAATACATAACATCAATGATTATAATACTTTATTAAGAGAAAATGCATATAAACAATCAAATAATATTATAAAAATACAAAATTTAATCAACAGTAATTTTCTAAATTATGAATATATGAAGCCTTCTATTATTTTATTAAGCAATAAAAATCAAGATAAAATTTTAATAGATAAATTATGGAATGCTTATATGAGTTATTTAAAAAATAATAATACTGATAAAGCAAATTGTACTAATTTATCTTTAACAGGAAAAATAACAAAAAAAGAATGTCAACAAATTTTTAATAAAGAATATATAATAACAGATATTAATTTTAATGGTGAAATTACTAATTCAAATGGAAATATTCTTACATATATTGATGATATTTATGTAAACGATGTTAAATATTTTTTAAATAAATATTATTTAATATTGAAAAATAATAAGATTACAAAATTAAATGAAATTAATGCAACTATTTATAATAATAATTATTTTAAATTTATGATATTAAATTAAAGGTAAATAATATGAATATTAATTTAAAGTTATTTGTAATTGGAATGTTAGTAGGTATTGGAAATTTACAGGCAAAAAATATTGAAATAGATAATGTCGCAATTCAATTAATAAGACAAAAACAAATTAATTTATTTGTAAAAAATATAAATTTTTTAAAAAATTTTATTTTTAATGATATTAAAAATTATGGTTTACAGAATTTTAATTTAATTTCTGAAGATACAGAAATGAAATATTATAAACTTTCTTTGGATAAAATAAATAAAAATTATAAAATAGATATTAAAAACATAATTAATCCTTTTACTAAAAAAGATATGGTGAATGATATACAATTAGTTTATGATAAAAATCATAATAATTATGAATTAATATTTGATAATCTTAATATATCTTCTTACTATAAACCTATGTTTTTAAAATTAATTTCTGCAAATGTAAAGTTTGTTGAAAATAATAAAGGTAATATTAAGCAGGTTGTGTATAAATTTCTACCTTTTGAAAATAAAATACTTGATTTGGTTGTTAAATTAAACATCACATATTTACCTCCTTCTGATACTAATAAGTTTTGGTATAAGTATGAAAATAATAAAATTAATATTTATAAATATAAAAATAATAAATGGGAAAATATTGGTAATATCCTTATAGATAATAAAAATTTGAAAATTACAAGTCAAATTTTTTTAGATGAAGTTAAAGATTTATTAAAACTTCCAACTAATATTTCATTAACAAATGTAAAAGTTTTAGTCAATAATAATTATTATATTAATTATATTTATGACAAAACTTTGCAAAAATGGGTAAAAAAAGAAATACAAGATTCTTCATTTATTGGTAATACAACCATTGAACAATTGGTAAATGAATTATTTAATAGTGATATGAATACAAAATTTTATATAGATATTGATGGAGATAAATATACATTTGTTAAATATATTTTACCAGATGGAACTGTTGTATGGACAACCAATAATGAAACAAAATATCTTATTTTTGATAATGTCTTTAATATGTTAAAAGCTTTTTCTGCAAAAAAAAATATAAATAGTGGTGTTTTGGATGATACTATAGTTATAGTAAAAGATCTATATACTAACAATATAAAAAAAGGAACTTTCGATGCATTATTAAATGATAATGACAAATTACATTTAACTTTTGATGATTATAAAAAATTATTGGATATTAATCCTTCTTACTTAGAAGATGTCATTTTATATAATGTAAAAGATCATATAACATTAGTAAAAGAAAATGATTATTTTAAAAAAACAGATGGAACTCTGTATATTTCATTAACAAATAGAGATGTTTTTGCAACATTAAAAACAATACCAACTAACAACACCTTATTTTTAACAAAAATAAATGATTGTGATAATGCCAGTTGTTATACAGATATTCCAATTCAATATAAAAATGGTTTTTATTATTTTTATTTTGTAAATAACCCAGATGTAAAAAATAAAAATAAATTATCAAATATACCTGCTTATTCTAATGTAATAAATGGAATAAATAGTAATAATAAATATTTTATTTTTATAGGAAATAATAAAACAGGGAAAATTTCTTATTTGACAGTTCTTCAAAAAAGTGAAGTCAATGGACAAACAGTATACAAAAATTATACTAATAATAAATATATCAACAATAATGGATATTATTTTCCATTAAATTTTATTCCTTATGGTATTAATCCTAATATAACAATAGCTTATTCTTCTTCTTTAAAGATGAATTATTTAAAATTAAATAATTTAAAAGATATAATTCTTAATTTACAAGTTCCACAAAATTATCCAGTTTATTTTTATTCAATAGCAAAATTATTAAAAAAATGTAATTCAAATACAGAAATGCAAACTTTATGGTCTGATAATTGTAATAATATACAAGAAGCAGAATATGCTGTAACAAGTGGTACAAGAAATAATATTCCAACACCTGTCAATACAAATAGAATAAATTTAACTTATACGAATGAAACAAATAAATTAAATTATTATGGAATAAAATTTGACAAAGAAAAAGATTTTTATCAATGGACTTATGTATCAAATGATACGATTAATAAAACTAGTGGATATTACTATAACGATATACCTTTAAGTTCGTACATTGTTAATAATATGGTCGATGCTAAATATATAGATTCTATCTGGACAAATCAAGATATGGATGACAAAATTAAAGTAGATTATGGCAATTTTACACCTGATATTTTTGTAATTGATAAAAATGGTTTATTGGGAAATGTAAATATTTTGGGTTTAAAAAAATATGGAAATATTTATAATTATGCAAATATTAATTTTGATAATATTAAATATGCTATACCAGAAAACACAAATATTTATTTTCCAGAAAATACAGATATACTTTTTCCTATTGATATAAATTTTAAATTTTATTATAAAAATAATTATGGTAATAATATCAAAGTTTCTGGTATCTCAAATTATAATATAGAAAAAAATTTTAATGAACAATATATAAAAATAAAAATAGGTGATATTGAAAATCTTAAAAAGGTAATTAATGATGGAACTTATTTAACAGAGGGGGGAACAAATATACTTACAAGTTTTAATATAATTATTCCTTTTGATAAAAATTCTTATTTAGATAGATTAATAAAAATTATATATACTGGATATTTAAAAATTGAAGTTTTACAACCTAATGGTATATGGAAAGAAATATACACAGATGAAACTTTGACAAATGATAAAGAAAAATTATTATCAAATTTAAAAGAAAAAGAAGAAACTAATATTTTTACACCATTAACAGAAAACATTAAAAATAATGTTATAAATGGTAAAATAAATTTAAAAATTACAACTTCTAAATATAATTTAAATGGTATTGAATTTTATTTTGGAAGATTCTATTTTATACCGCATTTGAAAGATAAACTAGATTATTATGATGAAAATAAAAACCAAGAATATTTCCTTAAAGCTCCCAGTAATAATGTTATTTATTATAAATATCATTTATATAATATAATTGATACTTATGGTCCAAATATATGGTATAAATAATTTATTTTAATTATAAAATTTATTAAAATATAAAAATAAAAATAAAAATATAAGGAAAAGAAAATGATAAAAAAGAAAAACATAGTAATATTATCATTATTATTAAGTTTTAGTTCATTAAATGCATTTGATACTAATACAATTTATATAACTAATACACAAAATATTATACAAAATAATATTAAAAAATTACAAAACAACATTAAAGTTTTGGAACAGTATACAAAAGAATATATAAAAGATACTGGAAATTTAGAATTTAATTTAGAAGATTTAAAAAATAAATATAATATAAATATAAATAATAATATTACGGATATAAAATTAAAAGATAATGCAATTATAATTACTTTAAAAAATGATTTTAGATATAAAGACTACTTAGGTTATACAATTATTGATAAAAAAGTTATTTTACCTTTAACAGGTGATATAGAAAAATTTGTTAATTATTTAGAACAATTACAAATACAAGGAATAAACAATACAAAAACAACAGGACTATGGTATAAAGTAGATGATAATTATAAAATCATATTAATGAAAAATGACAAAAAACTAGGTGAATTTTCAATTAATGGAATAAGTAATTTTGTTGTTGATAACACAATAGAATTAGATAAATTACCAAAAATAGAAGGAATGCAAGTAACTGTTAAAAATTATGATAAAGTTGAAAATTATGTTTATAATAAAGGTAAATGGAAACAATCTGATTTATATGATGATAAGTTTAATGGTGTAGCAACAATAACAGAACTTGCAACAACTTTGTGGACTAAACCCGCAGATAGTATAGCTAATGTTAATAATATAGATCAAAGTTGGACAGGATATAAATTATTTAAAAAAATTCTTGTTACAGATACTGATTTAAAAGTATGGACAACTAAAGATAATAAATTTTATGTTATGGATAATTATACTGATACTATTAATCATATACAAGTATTTCCAGAAAAAAGTATAGTTTATTTTTATTATAACGGAAAAGTATTAAAAGCTATAAAAACTTCTTTTAATGGTAAAAAACATATGTATCTTTTCTTTTATACACTTCAAGAAGCAGCTTCTAATTTACTTGATATACCAACTAATTATCAATATGTCTATGTAAAGGAAACTAATAGCTGGTATAAAATTATAGAAAAGGACGGAAAATACAATTTAGTTACACTTGATAAAACTATGATATTCGATACTTATGATAATCATGGAAATACTTATACTTATAGTTATTATAATATTATTACTTATGATAGACAACATTTAATTACAGATATCTATAAAAAAGATCCTTATAATTATATTATTTTATCTTATACATATAATTGTTCCAGTACAACTTGTAATATAAATAATAGTTCTAAAGCAAAAAAATATTATAATCTTTATGCTTTTTACAAAATACCTATTCCTAATATGTTAGAATCGCATTATGATGATAATCAAATAAGTGACAGTATAGTTGTCGATGCAGAATTATGGACTGATGAATTTGATAACAGGGCTGGAGAATTATATAATCATTTTGAACCTGGATTTAATTATTGTCAAGCAGATAGTTGTGCTGATAATAATTTTGTTCCTGCAGAAGATGCTTATAAAGATTATATTGCATGTTCTGAACAAGGTGAAGAAGGTATTGTAAAAATTAATTTAAAAGCAAATGGTTCGATAGATGATTGGATTAGTGTTTTTCAATTTTTTAATACAACTGCCACTGTTTCTTCTGATATTTCATGTACAGGTGCAAATACCTCAACAGCACCAACACCTGTTTGTGGAAGTGGAGAAAAAAAATGGAGAAAATATTATTTAAATACTCAACATAGAGAAAGATTTAATAATGTTTTTCCTAGTTTTAGAGGAATAAATCTAAAAACTATTGATAACAATGGAGAATATAGTTTTAATAATACATGGAAAATTATTACGCCAGAGTATAAATCTGTTTTTTTAATTGCCGAAGGAACCGAAACAGGTAGAACTAACAGAGAACTAGTCAATGTAGGGTGTATAACGCATTGGGGTGGAACAGAAATGAAATATAAAAATTCATTGGGAATAAATAAAAAATTTTTCCCTTCATATATGCGAACTAATAATTTTTATAAAAAAAATTTAGCAAGTAGAACATGTTGTCAAAGTTTGATAGGCGTTAATTTAGATAACAGTACAGAATTATTTGGTTTTATATTACCAACAGCTGGTAATTATGAATTTAAATTTTATAGTGATTTTGATTGTTCTGAAAGTAATTATTTAGGTAATCTAGAAATAGAACGTAATATATTAAAACAAAGTTATGATAATAACGCATTGATGGTAAATATAAGTAAAATATTTGGTGGTAAAGATGAAAATGGAAATTTACATACAAATTATCCTAAAACAGGTTGTATAAAAGTAATAAACAAAGATAGTGGCGATGAATATATAACAGAACTTCCTTATTATTTTAAACACCCATTTTATAACTTTACAAATGGTGAAGAAAAATTACCACAATATATGACTTTGTTAGTAATGCAATCACATTCGTGTTATAATTCACCAACAACAAAAACATTTGGTGTTGATTTAACATGGCTTCAAAAAAATTAATTTTTTTCTTTTTTTTATTTTTTTAATATATAATGTTTTTAAAAAATTTTATATAAGGAACAAATAGTGTTAATAAAATCAATTTATTTGGAAAATTTTAAAGGAATCCAAAAATTAGGTAATAACATAAAACTTGATTTACCTGTAAAAAAACAAGAAATAATTTTAATAAAAGGAGAAAATGGTTTCGGTAAAACTACAATATTAGAAAATTTACATCCTTTCCCTTATATGCTTACCAGAAACACAAAAGATAGTATTATATATCCTGCAAAAAAAGAAATTATTTTTATAAAGGACAATATAGAATATAAAGGTATTATTATATGGGAAGATGAAAAAAATACAAAAGGATTTTTATATAAAAATAACGAATTAATTAAAGCAACAGAAAAAGGAAATATTTCAGAATATATTTATCAAATAGAACAATTATTTGATACATGGAAAAAATTTCAAACTTCTGTATTTTTAAAACAAGGTGTTCTTGATATTATCAATGCAAAACCTTCTGAAAGATTAAATATTATTAATAATTTTATGCCTAATTTGGATATATTTGATAATTTAAAAAATGATTTTAAAGAAACAGAAGCAGAAATAAAACTAAAAATTAAAAGTTTAAAAGAAGATATACAAAATATAGAAAAATTTGAAGAAAAATATGAAAAAGTAAAACAGAAAGAAAAATTGTACAACAAAAAAAGTTATGAACAAGCTAAAAATGAATTAAAACAACTTGAAGAAGATTTTTTAAAATTCAACAGTCTAAAAAACAGTTTAGAACATAAATTAACATTGAAAAAACAATTGGAAGAAGAAATAGATTTTCTAAAAGAATTAGAAAAAGAAAGAAAAAAATTAAAAAAAGAAAAAGAAAAACTTGAACATCAATTAAAAACAATAGATTCTAATAAATTAGAAAATACATTAGAACATTTAAAACAAATTAAAAACTTTAAATATATATTAGAAAAATATAATTTTACTTTTAGTAAATATAAAAAATTAAAACAGAAAAAAGATGTTGAATTTTTACAAAATTTAATAGAAAAAATTAATCTTAATGAGCATAATAAAACATTAAAAGAACGATTACAAAAAGAAATAGAAGAAATTCTTAAATTATATCCTAAATGGACAAAAAATTTAAATGAAATAATTATTAAATATCAACAATTACAAAATCTATTAAATGAAACTAAACTTTCATTGTCTGATATAGTAAATTTTAATAAAAAAGAATATGAAGCAGATATTGTAAAGTTAGAAAAGAATATTGAAGAAAAAAATAAAATATTACAAGATAATAAATTAAAAATAAATAGTTTACTATCTAAAATAGATAAATTAAATGACAAATTTGAAATTTTAAAAAAATATAAAATTGAAATAAATGAAATAAATGATTTTTATCAAAAATATAAAAATCTTAAAGATTATAAACAAGAAATTGAAAAAATTCAAAAACTTTTAGATATTTTAAATATTAATAATATTTCATTTAATGAAATTAAAAATTTAAATAAAAATAATAAATATGAAAAATTAATTTTAATTGAAAAACAAGGAATTGAATTAAAACAAAAAATTGTTGAATTAAACGAATTAATTCAAGAAAAAATTACTTTTAAAAAGGTAGATTGGGAAGAAATAGAAAAAAGATATTCTGAATTAGAAAAACAATATATTACAAAAGATTATATTGATTTAATTCAAGATAGTTGTCCTATATGTTCAAATAAAATAACACCTAAAAAAAAGAAAGAAATTCAAGAACAAATAAAAAATTTTGATATTAAAAAATATAATGAATTAAAAGAATTACTTTTAAATAAACATAAAATAGAAGAAGAAAACAAAAAATATAAAGAACAACAAAAAGCAAAAATTGAATTAAAAAAATTAGAAGATAAAAGAAATGAATTAAAACAACAATATATAAATGTAAAACAATTGCAAAAAGAATATGAATTTTATAATGAAATTAAAAATTATTTACCAGAATATTATGAAAATATTGATAATATTGAAATATATTTAAAAGAATTAAAAGAAAAACAAAAACTTTTTGAAAAAAAACAATTATTAGAAGCAAAATATAAAAATATTAAATCTATAATTGATGTTGATAATTTGGAAAGTAATTTAGAACAACTAAAAAATGAAATAGAAACTATAGAAAAACAAAAAAAAGAACTTAAAATAAACATTTTAAAATTAGAAAATCAAATAAATGAACAAAAAGATAAATTAAACAAATATAAAAAATTACAAAAAGAATATTTAATTTATAAAAGATTTAAAGAATTAAATATTGATATTAATATTGATATAAACAAATTATTAGAAGAGCAAAAATATTATGATAAATATAAAACACTACAAAAACAATTAAAAGACATCAAAATAAATAAAAATTTGGATAAATTTAATAAAGAACAACTATTAAATGAATTAAATTTATTAATTGAAACTAAAAGTTATAATGTTGAAGAAATGCCTAATAATTTAGAAAGTAAAATTCAACAGACTGAAAATAAAATTCAGCAAATTATTGAATTAAAAGAAAAATTAAAAAATATTAAACAACAATTAAGTAAAGAACTTCCTAATATTAATATTAAAAAAGAAAATTTAAAAATTTTAAAAGAAGAAATTAAAAATATAGAAAAAGAAATAAATAAGTTTGATAAAAATTTTGAAAATATTTATAGTGAAACAAAAGAAAAATTAACTGTATTTATAGAAGAATATAATGAATTTATTATTGAAAAGAATGATATAGAAAAGTTATATAACGAATATAAAGAAAAAGAACAAAAAATAATAGAACTTCAAGAAAAAGAATTAATTTATAATCAATTAAAGAATGCAAGTGATAAAATTAAAAAAACAATTATAACTAATACATTTGATAATATTATTAATATAGCAAATACAATATTAGAAAATGAAGGAACTATAAAATTAAAAATATTTATTAATCAAATAAATAGTAAAAAATTTGAAATTTCTGTTATAGATTTGATAACAAATAAACAAATTAATGATATTTCATTGTTATCAGGGGCAGAAAAAATGGTTGTACAAAAAGCATTAAGTATAGCATTAGCATCCAATACCAATTTCAAAACATTATGGATGGATGAAGCAGATGGAATGTTAAGTGAAAAAAATAGAAATCTTTATATCAATATGTTAAGAAATATATTTAATTTATTAAATATTGAAGAAATATTTATTATTTCACATAATAAAGAAGTAGAAAAAGAAGCTGATACAGTTATAGATCTAAATAAGATGATAAAATATAATTATTAGTATTTAAACATATAATTACTTAAATTTATACCATTTTTTAGTTTCTGAACAATAGAAGGATATAATCTTTTATATTCTGCTAATAATTTATTTTCTATTAAGAAAGTTTTTATTTCAGCGTTCATACTTTTTATTAACTGTGGATTTACTGTTCCATACATTCTATATTGTTTTAATGCGGTATAATAATAATTTCTAATTTTGTCATATTTTATTTTATTACCAATATTGTTTAATAAATAGTTTCCTCTTTTCATTTCGTAATCAATAAATACATCAAAAGATACAGGTAAATTAAATATTTTTTTTATTTTTTGTAATTTTTTCATTTTAATATCATGTTCTTTTTGCATTTCAAGTAATATATAATAAATTGCTTTTTCTATATATTTGTTATTTTCAAATTCATTTTTCCATTTTAAATAATCTTGTTGTAATATATTTTTTGTTTCTTCATAAAATTCTTTATCAATATATAACCATATTTCTTTGTAAGGTGAATGTAAATTTTTATAGTCTTTAAATGAATAGTAATAATATGGTCTTTTTATTTTTTTTCCTTCTTCAAATGCTTTTTTTAATGCATCTTTATCAGTTATAATAGGTTTTAATTTTTTTAGTGCTAAATCAACAAATCCACTTCCAGCTTTATATCTTATAAAATTTTCAGCTTTTTTATCTATAAAATTATATTTCATTATACTGTTATTATTTGCTATTAAATTTGTTGTAAATAAGCTTGAAATAACAAATGAACCAAATATTAATTTTTTAAACATAATTTAATCCTTTGTATTATTATATATATATTATTTTAATAAATATGAAAAATTAAATAATCTTTTTTAAAATTATTAAAAAATACTAAGGTTTATTAAATCTAAAATAAAGATAAAGTTCACTTAATAAAGAAAGTAAAGGACTTCTAGTGGTCGTGGATGAAAACTTAATAGTAAGAATTATGTAGTGAAGAATTATAAAATATAAAAAATTTATATTTATTTTTTTTATAATTATAAAAAAAAGGAAAGATAAATGGAAAAAGAAAGTTTTAAAATAAAAGCAAAATATTTTAATAATGATAATATTTTATTATATAGAGTAGAAGAAAAAGAAAACTTATTAGAAAAAAAAGAAAAAAATAAAATATTAGAAAATTTTAATGACAAATTTGAAATAAAAGATATAATTTATAATAATGCTTCTATTCCATATTATAAATTATATAGTCCAAAACTTAAAGGAAATATAATTATAAACGCTGCCGAAATGTTAGAAATAATGCAAAAAACAGTAATAAATAAAACTAAAATAAAAGATCCTTTATATCCGATACCCAAAATTGATAAATATGGAAATTTTAAAGAAACATATGAATTTTTAACAAAAAAAGAATTTTATCAATTTTTAAAACAAGTTAATAAAGAAAAAAATAAACAAAAAATAACACAAGAAGTTTTAAAAAATAATAAAGAAGAATTAAAAAATAAAAATGATATTAAGTCGGTCAAAATTCCAAAAACATTAGACTTTTATATAACAAAAGAAGGCGATATTGTATTATTTATAGATAAAATAAAAAATGAAGAATATTTAACAATTAATATGAATTTTTTATTTTTAAAAGAACAAGGAATTCAATTTAATCAATTAAAAGATAGATTAATAAATTTTACTAATGAATTAAATAAAATATCTGAATTTGTTATTGATTATAGATATAATAATGAAAAAATTAATTTTTTAAAACAAAATTTAGTTACATTATTTGAAGTATTACTTGAAGGAATGATAAAAAAAGAAAAAATTAAACCTTATTTTCAAATAACAAATCAGTTATTAGAAATAAAAGATATTAAACAATTAAATCAATTATGGAAAAATGAACTTAAATTTGAACAAACAATTCTTAATGAAGGAAGACCAACTGAACCATATTTTATTTTACCTTCTGATATACGAGATAATATTGATAAAATTATTAAACAGTTAGAAAAAGAAACAAAGGAAAAATGGACACAGGATTTAGATGATTATATAGATAATAAAATAATTCATAAAGACTTTGCTAAAAGACAAAAAGAAGAATTACAACAAGATCAAGAAAATAGATTATCCAATAACTAAATATTTTTTATATTATTTATATAATTCATTCAAACATTTTTCATTTATTTCTTTTAATTTAGGAATTTTAATATTAACTTCTAAATATAAATGTCCATTGTTTCCTAGACCTTTATTTTTAATTCTTAATTTTTGTTTACATTGTATTCCCGATGGAATTTTTATTTTAATTATTTCATTAAATAAATCAATTTCTTTTATAGTTCCTTTAATAGCTTCAATAAGATTAATCTCGATATTTCCATATATGTCATTATTTTTTACTGTCCAATTTTTATTTGATAAAACTTTTATGTATGCTATATATTCTTTATTATCAATCTTAAATTTTAATTTTGCATTATTCTTGATTTTTGCTGGAATTTTAATTTTCTTACCTTGATAGTTAATATAACCACCTTTATATGCAATATTTAAAGGAATTTCAACTTTTAATTCTTGTGGTTTATTTTGGTTTTGTTTAAAATTTTTAAATATTTCATTTAAAATATCGTCTTCGAAAAAATCATTATATCTTGTGTGTTGTCCAAAATTAAAATTTTTAAATATATCATCAAAATTAAAATTATTATTTTGTTTTTGTCTTGTATAATTTTCGAAAATTTTATCACCATATAAATCATATTCTTTTTTTCTTTCAGGATCTTTTAATACTTCATAAGCCATATTAATTTCTTTAAATTTCTCTTCGCATTCTGGTTTTTTACATATATCAGGATGATATTTTCTTGCTAATTTTCTATAAGCTTTTTTTATTTCTTGTTCTGTTGCATTTTCGTTTATACCTAATATTTTATAAAGTTTTTTCATTTATTATTTCCTTTTAAATAATTTTTTTTAATTACATATATTGCTTGTACTTCATTTATTTCTTTAATTTTATAGGTATCATAATTGAAAGTTTTTTCATTTACCTTAAATATTTGCATATCTTTTAAATACATTTTATCATTCCAATCATAATCGTAAAAATATACTTTAAAATATTCAACAGTTTTACCTTTATTTATTATATTAATAATATTATAAAATAATTTAATTATTTAAATATAAATCATTGGTTGGAAATGAATTATTTTATTTATTGACTGAAACCATGCTTGGTCTAATTAATTTTTTATTATTTTTTATAAAACCTTTTTGATGAATTTTTGTTATTGTATTTTTTGGTTTTGTTTCGTCATTATCAATACTGATTGCTTGATGAATTTCAGGATTAAATTCTTCATGTTTAACTGGTTTTATTCCATAATTTTCTAATGTTGAATAGAATTTTTTAATAGTATTTTCAATTCCTATTACTAATGGATCATTTTTGTTTTCAATATGTTCTAATGCAATTTCTAGTGTATCTAATATAGGTAACATTGACTTAATAATTTTTTCTTCTTGATTTTCAAGATGTAATTGTTGTTCTTTTTGTAAAAGCATTATTTTATTTTGTAAATTTGCTATTTGTCTTAATAGTTCCTCTTTTTGTTTATTATTGTTGTAATATTCTTTAATTTCTTTTTCACATTTATGTTTTTTTTCTAATATTTTTAAAAGTTCATTTTCTTGTTCTGGTGATAAAGTTCCATTAAAAAATAATTCTTTATATTTTTTATATTTTTTCTTAGATAAACCAATATTTTCTAATTTTTTTAATATATTTCTTTGTTGATTAATTGTATTTTTTATTTCTATATGCATATTTTCCCCTTTTTTATTAAATTTAAAAATATATAAATATTTATTATTATAATTGTGTTTTTTTGTTTTATTTCAGAATATATTTTTTAAATAAATTTGCAAGTTTTTCACTTCCTTCTTCATCTGTATTTTTAGTAAAATATATTTCACCATTATCATAATTTCCATAATAAAATCTTTCGTTATCGATCGCTAATTCAATAGCTTCTTTGAAATTGTTTTTTAGATTTTCTGGAATATTTATTTTTTTTCCATTTTCTAATATATAAAAATCTATGATATTAAAATTTTTCATTAAATCATATTCACTAATTTCAAAAATTCCTTTGGCTGTAACTAATATTTGGTATTCTTTTTCTTTCACATTTACTTTAAAGCTTTCAAAATATTCATTTAATTCATATATAGGATCGTTTTCCATATAAAAATCATATATTGTTTTAATATACATATTATTACCTTTTTTTTAAAAATATTTTAAATAAGAAATATTTATTCTTTATTTTTATCGTTAATAATATTTAATATCTTATCAAAAGAATCTTTCAATTTTTGTCCTGTTGTTTCATGATTTTCTTTTTTATTTTGCCAATATAATTCTCCAATTGTTATTAAATTTTCTTCATTATTTGCTATTTTTAAAAGTTTTTTTAATTTATCTGTATGTTCTTTTTTATTATATGTTTTCAAAGTTTCATTTATATATTCAAGATATTTATTTTCGTCTATAAATTCTTTTTCTTTTATAAATAATCCTTTTTTTCTTTTTTCATTAAAAGTTTTTACCCATTCAGGTTTTTCTTCTTCATATGATTTTTTAGTTCCTTCTAATTCTTCTAATCGTTTTATAATAAAATATTCTTCTAATATTACCATTATTCCAACTAAATACATAAAATTTTTACCACCGTAATCAGGAAATAAACCACAACATTTTATAACTTCTTCTGCAGTATATTTTTTAAATAATCTAAATACTGCTTCAAATAATTTTCCTAATATATCAAAATATTCTTCAATTTTATAGCTTGATATAAAAACATTTTTATTTTCCAAATATTTTTCTTTTAATAAATAAATTAAATGTTCAAGATTTTTATCTTGTTTTAGTTCATAAATTGTATTAGCACATATTCTTTCAGGATATATCACAGCCACTAGTTGTTCTTTTGTTTTATCATACATTTATTTTCCTTTTTTTTGTAAGTATATCATAATTTAATAATTAAAAAAAAAATTAAAAAAGATAAAAAATTTCTAATTTATTCAACTTCTGCATCTATAATATCATCATTTGAATTGGAATCATTATTTTCTTGTTGCTTGTTTATATTTTGTTGCATATTTTGTGCAATTTTTTGCATTTCTGTTGTAATTTCGTTTTTAATTATATCAATTTTAGCTTTATCTTCACTTTGTTGTTCAATAAGCTCTTTTGCTTCTTTAATTTTAGATTCAAGTACACTAACATCCCCAAGTTTATCTTTATTATCATTAATAAATTTTTCCGCTTGATATGCAACAGCGTCAAGTTCATTTCTAGCTTTTATTGCTTCAATTCTTGCTTTTTCTTTTTTATTAGCTTCTTCGGCTTCTTTAATCATTCTTTCTATTTCTTTTTCATCTAGTGTTGAACTTCCAGTAATTGTAATTTTTTGTTCTTTTCCACTTGTTTTATCTTTTGCACTTACATTTAATACCCCGTTAGCATCAATATCAAAAGTTACTTCAATTTGTGGAACACCTCTTGGAGCAGGTGGAATACCTTCAAGATTGAATTGTCCAAGTGACTTGTTGTCTTTTGCCAGTTCAGCTTCACCTTGTAATACATGAATTGTAACTGCAGTTTGATTGTCTTCAGCAGTACTGAATACTTGTGATTTTTTTACTGGTATTGTTGTTCCTTTTTCAATTATTTTAGTCATAACTCCACCTAATGTTTCAAGTCCTAAACTTAAAGGTGTGACATCAAGTAATAATACATCTTCAACTTCACCTTTTAATACTCCACCTTGAATAGCTGCTCCGAGTGCTACAACTTCATCAGGATTAACTGATTTGTTTAATTTTTTACCATTAAAGTAATTACTTACAAGTTCTTGAACTTTTGGAATTCTTGTTGAACCACCAACCATTACGATTTCATCAATTTCATCTTTATTTAAACCTGCATCATTTAAAGCAGTGTCAATATGTTTTAATGTTTCTTGTAATAAATCTTCAATCATTGCTTCAAATTTAGCTTTTGTTAATTTTTTAACTAAATGTTTTGGACCACTTGCGTCTGCTGTAATAAATGGTAAATTAATTTCAGTTTCATCTTTCGTTGAAAGTTCTTTTTTAGCATTTTCTGCTGCATCTTTCAATCTTTGAAGTGCCATTTTATCTTGGCTTAAATCAATTCCTGTTTCTGTTTTAAATTCATTAATTAACCAATCAATAATTCTGTTATCAAAATCATCACCACCAAGAAATGCATTACCGTCAGTTGCAAGAACTTGGAATGTTCCATCACCGATTTCAAGCACTGTTACATCGAATGTTCCACCACCTAGGTCATAAACCAAGATTTTTTCTTCGCCTTTTTTATCAAGTCCGTATGCAAGTGCCGCTGCTGTTGGTTCATTTATAATTCTTAATACATTAAGTCCTGCAATTTTACCTGCTTCTTGTGTTGCTTTTCTTTGACTATCATTAAAATATGCTGGTACTGTAATAACTGCCTCTGTAATTTCTTCACCAAAAAATTCTTCTGCATCTTTTTTAAGTTTCATTAAAATTTTTGCTGAAATTTCTTGAGGAGTATATACTTTTCCATCTATTTCAATAGCACATGCTCCATTTTTATCGACTATTTTATATTGTACATGTTCTTTTGCTTCTTGGGCTTTTTTTTCATTACACATCATACCCATAATTCTTTTTACTGAATAAATTGTTCTTTCAGGGTTTGTAATTGCCTGTCTTTTAGCAGGTTCACCTACTAAAATTTCACCTTTATCAGTAAATGCTACAACTGATGGTGTTGTATTTCTTCCTTCTTTATTTGAAATAATTTTTGCATTTTTTCCATCATAATATGCCATTGCACTATTTGTTGTTCCTAAATCAATTCCTAAAACTTTTCCCATATCTAATCCTTTTTATTGAAATTTATTAAATTTTTATTTTGAAATTTTATCAAAAATTTATTCTTTTACAAAAAAATAAAAAAAATATTAATTTAAAAGACTAAATTTATTTAATTGTAATTTTTTTAATTTTTGTATTTTCTTGTATTTTAGGTAATTTTATTGTTAATACTCCATTTTCATATTTTGCTTCAATATTATCAAAATCAACTTCTTTATTATTAAAATTTATACTTTCAGAAAATTCACCATATTCAATATATGAAAAATGAACTTTATCATTTTTTTCTTCTTTTTTCATTTCTTTTTTATATGAAATAGTTATATTTCCTTCATTTACTTCAATATTTATATCTTCTTTATTTACACCTGGAATTTCTGCAGTAATTAAATACTCTTTGTCATTTTCAGATACTTTAATTGGAAAACTTAATTTAGAAAAATTATTTTCTCTTTCAAAATATTCTCTTGGTAATAATGATTTTTCGATTTCTTCTATAAAACTTACTAATGGATGTTTTATAAAAGGTCTGTTATATCTTGCTAATTCCCTCATCTTTTCCCCTTTATTTTTTTATTTTTTTAAAAGTTTAGTGTAAAGGACTAAACTTTTATTACTATTATTATATCAAATTTTTAAAAAAAGTCAAGAAAATTTTAAAAAATTTTTTAAAATTTTATAAAAAATTGTTAAGTTATTTTTAAGTTTGGTTCAATATAATAAAAATATCAATAACAAAGAATAATTATGAAATTAACAAATCGTGAAAAACAAGTTTTAAAAGCAATTGTGAATAATGTCGTTTCAGATCAAGTTAATTATCTTTTGGATGATAATTATAGTTGGGTAAATATTCAAGAAATTCAAGAAGAAACAGAATTAGAAATTAATGTAATTAAAGGTGTTTTGTCTTCATTACTTCAAAAAGATATACTTATGTGGGGTGACGAAAACGAAATGTGTTTAGCATATTCTTTTCTTGAAGAAATGCAGGAAAAAGGAATTAATTCACTTTTACAACTTTGTGAATAATATAACAATCAAAGACAAAAATAAATATATAAATTTTAAAATTTTTGAAATAGAAATTTTAAAAAATAAAAAAAAGTTTATTATTAAAAATATAAAGATTTTTTAAATATTTTTTTCTTAAAATATATAAAAATATAAAAAGGTTTTTAAATGAAAAAAAATATAATACAACCTTCCCTTTTTGATTATATTGAAGAAAATAATATTAATAATAAACCTAATGAAATAAAGAAAAAAAAATCAAAAATAAAATTTGAAAATACTGATATTTTGAATAAAAATAATCAAAAATTATCTTTTTTAGATGAAGAATTTATTAATAAACAAAAAGCAAAAGAATTAAAAAATATAATTAAACAATTACAACAAATATATATAAGTAAAAATTTTTATTTTGAAGAAATATTAAAAAATATTCCTTTTGATAATAAAGATAAAATAGAAATAATTCATAAAAGTTTAAATGAATTTAATTCTTTTTATAAATCATTAATAAAAATGTATAAAAAATATCCAGAGGAATTAAAAGAATTTGTAAAAGTTGATAAAAAAAGACATTTTAATATTAATGGATTTAAAATACCTTTTGAAAATAATGAAAAGAATATTGATACTGAATATATTTATAACTTATTAGATTTAGACAAAGAACTTTTAGATATTATTTTTAAAAATAGAGAATTTTTAAATGATCAGCGTTATTTTATGTTAAATGAAATTATAAACAAATATATTGAAAATTCATATGAAAAATTAAAAGAACATAATGATAATATCGAAATTAAAATAGAAAATTTTACGAAAAAATATGGAATTAAAAATAGTAAAATAACATTTACAAGAACAATGGTTACTAACAAGGAATATGCAAAACATACATTAGCAGTTAATAAAAAAGGTATTGTACAAACTAAATCAATAAATCCTAAACATAAAAAAGGAAGTAAAGAATTAGAAGAATTACTAAAAGCAGTTAAAAATAATAAATATTTATCAGAATTAGAAATTGATAGTCAAGTTGATTTAAAAAAATTAACAGATTTTATTAAACATTTAGATAAAATAAATATGATAATTGATTTTCCGTTAATTTTAAAAATTCGTCCGTTAGGAAATTATGGTGCATTAGGATTACATATAAAAATTAAAGATAGAATAACTAATGAAAATACTTATATAATAGCATTAGATCCTAAAAATCCAGAAGCATTTATACATGAATTAACACATTTGATTGATATACAAAAATTAGATAAAAATGAAAATATTGAAGAACGAAATGCAATTATAAAGTATTTTGAACAACAAATTGATACTCATAAAATACCTTTGAAAAGAAGAGAATATTTTTTAAATGATAAAGAAATAATAGCAAGACTTGGAGAAATATACTGGTATTTAAAAAGTAAAGAAAATTTAAATATTGCTAATATTAAAAATAAAGAAGGAATAATACCTATTATTAATACTGAAAAATTTTATATAGAAAATAAAAATGTGTATTTTAATTTTGATAAATGGACCAAAAAAGACAAAGAAATATTAAATAAATTTTTTGATAATTATTATTTAAAAAAAGAACTTAATTTAGATTATAAAGAAAAACTTTTAAAACAACAAGATAAAATTTTGACAAAAACAAAAAATAAAAAAAATAGTTATAATCATTTACCTTTATTGTTTTTTACTAATAAAAATTTTCAAAAACTTTATTTAAGAAATATTAATAATATTAATCAAGAAAAATACAAAGAAGAATTACCATATTATATGTATTATTTTTATAATATAGCCCCTAAAAAATTTACAAATAATGTTGATGAAGGAAAAATAAATCAAATATATTTTAAAATTAATAAAATATTACAAAAAGATAAATTAAAAAATATAGGACCAGATAATGTTGATGTTGATATTGAAACATTATTTGAAAATATTAATAAATATTTAATAACAGTAGAACCTGAAGTATTAAACTATAAAAGTGTTGCTTATGGACCATTATCAATAGCTTTATATTTTTCTGAAAGATTGAAAGAAAAGCTAGAAGAATTAAATATTTCAAACGAAGAAAAAGAAACTTATTTAAAAGCTTTTAAACAACTTGAGAATATAAGGAATAATATTAAAAATATAGATAAACAAAAAATAATAAGAAATGATAAAATAAAAAAATATGTTCCTATTATAGATATAAAACAATATGAAGATAAAGAAAAAGCATATAATGCGTTTATGACCAACTATGTATTATTTCCTAATAAAATTTATCAAAATTCACAAGGCTTTCTTAATTGTTTTATAAGAAATATGTATATGTATTTATCTAAAAATCAAGAACAAAAGCCTAATTATGAAAAAAATATAGAATTAAATTAAATATTTTTTAAAAGGTGTTCTGTTTTTATTTTATATAAATATTTTTCAAATTCTTGAAGTTCTATTTCAATATCATTAATTTTATTTTTTATTTTCTTTTCTTCTATATTAAGATTTTTATTATTAATATCATTAAATAATTTTCCTAGTTCTGTTTTTTGTTTTTTTAAATAATTGATATAATTTTTAATTACCCATTCCAATTTTTTATATTCATTATTCATTACTTCTTCCAATGTTTTCAATAAATATTCTAAGTTATTAATTGTTATTGTATTATTGTCGCAGTAATATCGAAATAGAAAATTATATTCTTTTTTATTAAAAAATTCGTTTATGGTTTGCATAATTTTATTTTTGATTAATTTTTGTTCTTTGTATATTTTATTTGCTTTTTTCAGATAATAAAAATATAAAACTATATTAAATACTATATAAATAACAGTATAAGTTATTATTTTAAATGATTCTTTTATTTCGCAGACTAAAGGAATAAAAATAATAAAACTTGAAAACATAATTGCCCATAATGTTGTTTGCAAATTTTCAATATCATGTTCTTCTTCATATTTTTTTGCTTTTCTAGGTAATAATTCGAAATATTTTTTTAAGTATGGCAAAACATTTTCTATTTTTAATTTTAGATCATTTATAAAATTTTCAGGATTTATATTTTTTTTCATTTTTATCCTTTTTATTTTTGTTAATTATAATATATTTGGATGTGTAAACAAAAAATTTTTTAAATAAGAATTTGATATTTTTTTAACAAATTTTTGTTATAAATTATTATTTTAAGCAAGAAAAATTATTATTTATGGGTAAAAAAAAGAAAATTATTGTGTTAGGTGCTAGTAGATATATAGATAAAAAATTTATATTTTTAAAATGGATGATATTTATATTTCTTTGTAAATATAATCAAAATTATCCACTTTTTTATCAATATCTTTTCCTTCTTTTAAATTCTTTAGTCTTTTTAATGTTATGTTAATAACATTTTCATTTATATCTGCTGTTATACATCTTCTATTAATTTTTACACATGTAGCAATTGTAGTTCCACTTCCTGCAAAAAAATCCTTACTAAATCATTTTCTTTAGTAGTAATTTCAATTAAATATTTCAATAAATCTTCTGTTTTTTTTGAGTCTTTAAAATCACAACTTTTGCCACCTTCTTTATATATATTTGTGACTATTTCTGTAAAATCTAAATAATTAGAGGGTAAGATATATCTTCCAGCTGTTAAAACTGATTGAAAATATACTCCACTTTTTCTTTTTTCATTTTGTGTTTCAAACTATCTAAAACCTAATCCATTTTTATTTAATCCATATACTTTTATAAGTTTGTTGTTGCCATATTTTCTTAAGTAATTTTTTTTATATTATAATATAACTGTTATTATTAACAAAAATTCAAATAAAAAATATATATAAAAACTTTACTTTTATAAAAAATTATTATAAAATTATATATATAATTAAAGGTATTAAAATGGGTTATAAAGATAAAATAAAAAAATTTTTTAATGTAAATGAAATTTCAGAAGATGTTATGAAAATAGAAAAAAATGGATTTAAAATTTCTATTACAACAGTAAATAACAAACTTATTTGCAAAATTGGGAAATTTGATAGTTATGCAACGCTTTATAGAGCATTAATAAAAAATTATTATGAATATATTGCAAATGAACTTCCAAAAGAATTAAAAAAGATTTGTCCTGATTGTGAAATCCTATATAAAAATAAAACTTCTCCTAAATTGGAAATTAAATATAAAAATAGTTATATTTATATTAAAAGAAATACAATTGAAATTTATTTTGAAAAAGAAATTTTTAAAAAATTTTTGGAAATACAAAAAAAACTTTATGAAATGAATATTATAAATATATAAAATAAATATATAAAATGTCAAATATATTTGACATATTTTATTAAAAAAATGTAAAGTATACTTGACAAAAGGATATTAATGGATATTACAAAAAGCCAAAAAGAACAATTAGAAGATATATATAATAAACTTGAAAAAGAATTAGATAAAGAACTTATTATTAAAATAATATTATTTTTAATAGTTATATTAATATTAGTTTTACCTAAAATATATATAGCTAATAATATTTATAATTATTCAGTTAAAATAAATAAATTATTACATGAATATTATTTTTTAAAAACAGAAAATTTTATATTACATTCTAATATTGAAAAAATAAAACTTCAAAATAGATTAAATCAAATTGAATTATCAAAAAAAATAAAATAAAATAAGAAAATTATTCTGGATTAATTCCAAAATCTTTGACAAAATCCGCTAATTCTTTTTTATAACCGTCACCAACTGCCTTAAATCTCCAACTTCCATCTTTTCTATAAAGTTCGCCAAAATTTACCCCTGTTTCAGTTGAAAAATCTTCATCAAGCTCATATTTAGCAAGTTCTTTATTAGTATCTAAATCAACTATTCTAATATATGGATTTCTAACTTGTCCAAAATTTTGTTTTCTGGCATTTGCATCATAAATGGTAACTATAAAAACAATTCTTTCTATTTTAGGATCGACTTTATCTAATTTAACATCTATTTTTTCATCATCACCTTCACCTTCACCCGTTCTGTTATCACCATGATGATGAACTGCTCCACATGGTGAATCTGTGTTTTTAAAATAAACAAAATGTTTTTCAGTTGGACATTTTCCATTTGAATCAACTAAAAATGCACTTACATCCAAATCAAAATCTCCACCTGTATCTGCTTGATTTACATCCCATCCTAAACCAACACGGACATTTTTTAATCCAGGAGTTTCTTTACTTAAATTAACTCTTGCACCTTTGCTTAAACTAATTGCCATTTTTTTCCTTTTATTTAAATTTTTATTTGTATCTAAATTATAAAAAATAATTTTTTTATGTCTAATTTTTTAAATTTAATAAAATTATGTTATAATTAAAAAAAAGAATTAAGGAAAAAAATGAATATTAATACTATTCAAAATAATTTATTTTATGGAATTGTTTCAAGAAAAGAAGTTGAATATATATTAAATAATGAAAAAGAAAATGTATTAAAAAAAATATTATTAATATCTATAATTAATCCATCTAACGATAGAACACTTCTTGAAGAAGCAAAAAAAGAATTAAATAGTAAAGAAGATACTTATGAAATACCTATACAAATGATGAATGGTAAAATAAAAAAAATTTTAGGTTCTAAAAAAGAATTAGAAAAATTTATTGAAAATTTAGAATTAAAAATAGAGTTGAATAGAAAAGATCCTAATAAAATAGAAGATTATAATTCGTTTCCGATTACAAAAAATTTATTAGAAAAAGTTTTTGATAATATTACAGTTGAATTTTGGGATATTGAAGAAAAAATTGCGAATTATCAACCTATTAGTGAAAAAGAAGCAAAAAAAATTGCAAAATTTATAAAAAAATATAAAGATAAAATTGGCAAAGATTTACAAGTATTAATTCATTGTTCTGCAGGTATTTCAAGAAGTGCAGGAACAGGGATGGCAGTAAAATGTATAGTTGAACATGATGGTGATAAATATGATTTTTCTATGTTTCCTTGTGGTATTACACAAATGCGTAGATATTCACCTAATTTGGTTGTTATGGATAAAATAATAGAAGAATATAATAAATTAAAAAGGAATAAATAATGAAAATATTAATAAAAGAACAAAAATTAAAAAATACAGAAAGTTTATGGAATATAGAAATTGATAAATTTGAACCATTACAATTAAAAGAGTATCATGGTGAAATTGTTCAAAATGGTGAAAATATGACAACAGGATATTTTTATGCAATTTTAAAGGAAAATAATAAGGACTTTTGGTGTTTCGTAAAAGAAAAATTAACAAATATATTCGGTATAAATTATAATAATTTATATCAATATATAAATCTTTGTAAAAAATGTAAATTAAGCTATCAAATAGCATTTTTTGATAAAAACAGTTTAAAAAGTAAATATGAAAAATTTAAAATAGCTGAAGAATTTGTTATATTAACACAAGGTGAAATAAGGTTATATCATATTTATATGGTTGATAATAAATCAAAATTTGGGGAACATAGACTTGATTTAACATATATAAAAGAAATAACTAAATTATTAGCATATTTATATGTTGAATATTTATTAAGAGAATATCCTAATAATGAAAATTTAAAATTTTTATTAGATAATGTTGAAAACAGTATTGAATATCAAATAGAAAGTGATTTTAAATATAATGTAAGAAAAATAAAAACCGAAGAATATGAAAATTTATTGGAAAATTATTTAAATGAACAAAAAAGAACAAAAAATTTTTTATTTGAAGAAATGCGTCCATTTTTAAAAAAGACTGGAACTAATAAATTTCTAGTATTATTTACATTAGCGGAAGATGATTATTATGAAAGACAAATAATTCAAATTTTTACATTGAAAAAATTAAATCAAGAAGAATTTAGAAAAAAATTAAAAGAAATAGAACAAAAAGTAATTAAACAAATAAAAAATAAAGAAACATATATTCATATTAATGTTTATCAAATAATTAATACTGATAATGAAATAGTGAAAGAACTATTACCTGTTTTACAAACAATAGAAGATAGTATTTATAATATAGATAATAATTCAATTACAAAGGAAATTAAAAAATATCTTAAAATACCAGTATATAATATAGCTTATTATCATTTCAATGTAATTCCACCAAAAATAAAGGAAAAAAGGATAAATGAAATAATCATGGAAATTAAACAAGAATTTACTGATGAAGAAGTTAAAGAAATTATAGAAAAACTTATTTAAAAAGGATATAAGTATGAATATTTTTATTAAAAATAATGAAAAAATTGCAATTACAACAAATGCACAAGAAATAGCACAATGTATAAAAACAGAACAAAAATTTAAAATCACAGATGTACCACTAATTTTTCAATCGGATAAAAATGGTTTTATATATGTTTATGATATAGATGATGTTAAAAAAAAAGATTTGTTTGAAAATGGAGATTTTTCTAAAATTAAAAATTATTTTAATAATTTCAAAATTGAATTTAAAAATTTAATAAAAGCGGAAAAAATATTAAATATGGAATTATATTTATCTGATTATTTTAATAATACAGATATTTCCATAAATAAAATAATTTAAAAAAGTAAAAGATAAAATATGTTTTATATAAAAAATATTAATAATAATTTATTAATACAACCCAATATTTTTGTAATTTTCCAATATTTATCACAACTGTCAATTAATATTAATGATTAGCATTTATTTCTATTTTTAATATACTTTAATATTCTGTTTTTAGCAATTTCACAGTATTTTTTGCTTATTTCAATACCTATAAATTTTCTATCGGTATCAATACAGGCTATTCCTGTTGTTCCTGAACCCATAAACGGATCTAAAACAAGATTGTCTTTATACGTTAATGATTGTATAGCTTTATAAGGAATATCTAATGAAAAATTAGCTTTTGTTAATCCTTTTGTTTCTGCATTATATTTCCAGCTTCCACTTGCACATTCCATAAAAAGTTCTTTGTTAATAGTTGAAATGCCTTTATTTTTCTTTTTCCATTGTTTTTTATAACCTATTAAAAGTCCTTCTTTTGCATTGTATTGGTAAGGTGAACTAGCACTAAGCCAGCTTCCCCATGCAGTATATTTAACTCTATGTGGTGTCTTTTCTTCTAAATCAATTAATGATTGATAATTTAATCCAACTTCTTTTAATAAATTGTAATATTCACATATTAAACTAACTCTTGTTTGTTTGCCTAAATGTTTCATATTTGTATCATAAGGAATATTAATTGCAAATCTTCCATCTTCTTTAAGAATTTTTTTGAAATTACTTAAAAAATCTTTTACAAAATTAAAATATTCTTCTAATGATAATGTATCTTTCCAATCTGCATATTCAATACCAACATTATAAGGTGGTGAAGTTACTATAAGATCAATAATATTTTCAGGTAATTTATTTAAAACTTCATTAATATCACCATTTAATATTAATATATTGTTATCATTATAATATACATACTTTTTTAATGTTTTATTCAAAATATTTTGCATAAAATACCCTTTTTTTTATTTTATTATAAAAAGTATTTTTTTATTGTTAAAAAAATTTGAAACAATTTTCTAATTTGTATATATTTTTTAAAATAATTCAAAAATATTACAATAATAAAGAAAAACTGTTGAATAAAATAGAAAATTTATTTTTAAAAGGTAATTTAAGAAATCCTAAAGTAGAAGTTTCTTTGGATTTAATACAAGAAATAGTTAAAGAATTAAAGAAATAATTCTTTTAAGTCTTTAATATTTTTAAAACCTGTTGAATTAGCAATAATTTTTTGTTCGGGTAATAATTTTTTAACCTCATTAATAAGTTTCTTTTCATTTTTAGCAGGTATAATTTCACCTGTTAGCCCTAATTCACCTATAAATATATAATTATAAACTGGTTTATTGTAGTATGAACTTAAAATACTTCCAGCAACTGCTAGATCTATATATGTTTCTTTTATTTTAATACCATATTTAACAGAAATTAAAATATTATTAATAGACAAAGGAATTTGTAAATGTTTTTGTAATATAGCAGATATTTGAAATATTCTTTTATTTTCAATTCCGATAGATTGTATAAATTGTTTTTCAGAAGCCGATTTTATTGTTAATGCTTGTATTTCAACAAATATAGGTTTATTGTTTTCTAATATAATACTTATAGCGGCATTTTGTTTATTTTTGTCAATATTTTTGTCTATAAAAAGTAAAGCGGGATTAGAAATTTCCACTAATCCTTTTTCAGTCATTTCATAAATTGTGATTTCACCAGGTTGTCCGAATCTGTTTTTTTGTGTTCTTATATAACGATATAATCCTTGTTCATCAAAATTTTCAAAAAATAAAACTGTATCAACCATATGTTCTAATATTTTAGGACCAGCTATCGTGTTATCTTTTGTAATTTGCCCTATAAGAATAATTGTTTTATTAAAATTTTTAGCATAATTCATAAGTTCAACGGTACAGTTTCTAATTTGTGAAGGACCACCTATTTCACCTAAACCTTCAATATAAATTCTTTGTATTGAATCAATAATTAAAAAATCTTTATTTTTTGTATTTTCAATAATTTCAAGTAAATTTTCAGTTGTATCTAATTTAAAATCACTGGTTAAATTTAATCTATCATATCTTTGTTTTATTTGTGATTTATTTTCTTCAGCCGAAATATAACAACATTTATATCCTTGATTAGCAAGATCATCTATTATTTGTAATAATAAAGTTGATTTACCTATTCCAGGTTCACCGCTTAATAATGTTAAGCTATTTTTCATAATTCCATCACCAAATATTTTATTAGTTTCTTTTAAATTTTTTAAATAAAATCTTTCTTCATTACCTATTTCTATACTTTTAATTGAAGATAATTCTCTTTTTTTTATTTTTATTTGATTATTTAATTTCTTTTTTTTATTGCTATTTTGTTTCAACTGATATTGTATATTTTCTTTTTCTTCAAAAGTATCCCATTCTTTACATTTAGGACATTTCCCCATCCATTTTTTAGTTTCATAACCACAATTTTTACATACATACATTAACTTGTCCTTTTTAAGATTAATAATTTCTTTTAATTTTAATATAAAATAATAACATATATTTATTGAATATTAAAAAATTTTGTGTTATAATATAAGTGTAATTTATTTTTAAAAGGAAAAATATGCCTGTATATGTATGGACTTCTAATTATGAAACAGTAAATGAATATAAAAATTATAAAGTTGGTAAAATTTTTAAAATACTTGAATTAGGTAAAGAAGGAACCATTAAAAGAATTGAAATAGATATGGCTTGTCCTGTACAATTTAAAAATAATCAAATTCCTAAAGTTTATATTGAAATTTATAAATTTAAAATATTAGGTATTCCTTTTTTTAAAGATTTAATTTTATATGATCAGACAATTGCAGGTAATATAAAAATGTTAAAAAAAAACTTATTGGATAAAATAATTAATTTTTTTAAAGAAATGAAATTATTTGAAAATAATAATATTAATAATATAAAAATTAATATAAATTAAAAAAAATATTATAAATACTAAAATAAACTTATATTTTTAATCTTGATTTTTTCTTTATTTTATGTTATTATTTTAACAGCTAACGGGTAAAAATAATTTAAAGGAAAATGATGAAAAATTTAGAATTTAAAAAATATTCTGAAATTGAAAACACATATAGACAGAAAGAAATTGAAAGAATCTATAAAAATGGTTTTGCGAATAAAAATATTGAATATGTTGTAACTGAAAAAGTTCATGGAAGTAATTTTTCTTTTATTACAGACGGTAAAGAGGTATTAGTTGCAAAAAGAACTTCTGTGTTGTCAGAAGAAGAAATTGATAAGTTTTTTAATGCAAAACTTATGCTTAAAAAATATAGAGAAAATGTAATTTCTTTATTTAATGAAATGTTTGCTGGAAATGAAGAAAATAAAATAATTCAAATTTTTGGTGAACATTTTGGTGGAATATATGGTAATGTGACTGAAAAAGGACATGTTCGTGTTCAAAAAGAAGTTCATTATGCTCCTTTTAATGATTTCATTATTTTTGATATCAGAGTAAAAATATTAAATACTGCTTTTTATCTTTCATGGAATAAAGTAAAACAACTAGCACAAAACAATGGCTTTAAAATTGTTCCTGAACTATTTAGAGGAACTTTTGAAGAAGCACTTAATTATCCTAACAACTTCATCACAAAAGTTCCAGAGCTTTATGGATTAGAACCTATTGAAGGAAATATTGCTGAAGGAACTGTTATTAAACCTATTGAAAATCTTTATTTTAGAACAGGAGAAAGAGTAATTTTAAAAAATAAAAACGATAAATTTAAAGAAAAAGGTAAAATTAAAAAAACAAAAGGAAGTAAAAATATTACTTTAAAACCTGAATATGAAAAATGGGTTGATGAAATTTCAAAATATTTTGAAGTAAATAGAATTAATACCCTTTTAAGTAAAGGAGATGTCAAATTAGACTGGAAACAATTTGGAAAAATCAGTGGTCTTTTCTTTCAAGATGCATTAAAAGACTTCTTAAAAGATAATTCAAAATTCGAAAACATTAATAAAAAAGATAGAAAATTAATTCAAAAATATGCACAAAACCGTGCTAGTGAATTTATTAGAAATTACATGAAAAAAAATATTTAACATTTTTTCTTTTTTTTAATTTTTACACAAAATTAATTTTTTCTTTTTTTTTGTCTAATTAAAAAATCTTTTTTATAATATTATTATAAATTTAAATAAGGATATTTTATGTTAAATAATAATGTAAATGAAGAAAATATAAATGTCGATAAATATGTGGAAGAATTAGAACAGTTATCAGAAGAAGAAATTGTTAAAATTTTAATTGACAATGAACCTGAATATAAATTATATTATCAAATAGATAGAAAATTACAGAAATTTGACAAAATATTAGTTATGATTATAGATTATAATCAAAAAAACAAATATAATGTTAAATTGTTAAAACAATCACAAAAAACATTAATCAATGTTTTTAAATTAAATCAAAAAGCAATTATTATTTTTGATTTAAATAAACTTCCTGTTGAAATGATTATCGGTATTAAAGAAACCCCTGCTTTTTATATTTTTAAAAAAGAAAATGCAGAAATTATTTTTTCTGCTCAAGGTTATATTTTAAAACAAAATTAAAATTTTTAATATTTTCTTATTTTATTTTTATTTTTATAATAGAAACAAAAAGGTTTTTCAATGGAAAATATTTTTTATAAAATTAATAATTCTTTAATAAAAAATTATATATTAATTTTTATATTTAATTTTTTATCAGTTCTTTTTTTTTCAAATATAGGTAATATTCAAAATAAAGTTATAACAAATGCACAAATTTTTACTAGTAACCATGATTTTATGTTGTTTGTTGAAATGTTAAGTTTTTCGATCATAAATATTATTTTATTTGTATTAAGTTATATAAAATATAAATCATTAAAAGAAGAATTTGCTATATATACAAAAAGTGTGTTGGATAGTAATGGAATAGATACAGACCACAAAGATCTGGATAAAATTATTGAAATAAGTATTGATAAATTAAATGAAAAAATAATTAAATATAAAAATGTTTTAAATGAAAAAGAAATATTAATAAAAAATTTTAATGAACTAAATATAGAACTTACTAAAACAAAAGAAATTTTAAAAGAAAATATGGTTGATTTTAGTATATATATAGAAAATTTAAAAAATTACAATACAGAAAAATATAATTCTATAAAAAATATTGAAATAATTATTAATAATATCAATAATTATTTATATAATCTAGATTTAAATTTTGAAATGCTAAATATACAAGATTTAAAAAATCTTATAATAGATTTGAATATAAAAGAAAAACTTTTAAATAATTTAAAAAATGTAAAAATTTTATTAAATGAAGTTGAAATAATATTAATATCATTTATGGATATAGATAAAGTTTTCCCGGAAGAACTTATAAAAAATATTCAAAATAAAAAGAAAATTATAGAACATGAAATTAATTTGATAAATACATTAATAGAGCATCAGAATAATAAAATTAAATATACAAATGAAAAATTATTTGTTTCTGAACAAAATTTTAATAAAAATATTGAAAATTTTATAAATAACTTAAAAAATGAACAAATTAAAATTTTACAAGAAATTAAAAAAATTAAATTAGAGCTAGAAAAATTAAAAGCATTAAATGTAAATATAGAAAAATTAGAAAATATTTTTTATAATTTAAACAATATAAATATACAACAATTCAAAAAAGAAATAGAAAAACTTTTAAATAAAAATAAAAGTATTAAAATAAAGGAAATATATGAATAAACAAATGGTAAATTTATCAAAAGAATTAGATGAAATTTATAATAATGAACTTTTTAACTATATTCTTAAAACAAAAGGTATAACAGAAAAAAAATGGTATAAGGAAAAAGAGGATATTTTAAAGTATTATCAAATATTAAAGCAATATGATATGAATAATAATATAGATATTAAAACTGTTTTACTTTATTTATATTTAGATAAAAGTTTATCTTTGCTTGATAATAATATTAAAGATATTAAAATTAATAATAAATTTAATATTAATCAAAATAAGTTTAAAACCAATATTGGTAATATTGTTGTGATAAATGATGAAAAAATTGGAATATTTTTAGGAACATTTCCAAAGAATATTAATATATCTAAAGAATTAAATAATAAAAATGAATATATTATAGAAATAAATTTCATAGATCATATTCCATATATTTATAGTTTTGAAGATGAAGAAATAATATCAGGATTAGAAAATTGGTGGGAAAGTTTACCTGAACAAATGAAATTAAAAAATAAGATTAAAGAATATTTCAAAAAAGAAAATATAGAAAAAATATTAAAGGATATTTTAAATGAAAAATCTATCGATTAAAGAATTTTTTAATAATTTACAAATGTCAAAAAATATAGAAATTTCAGTTAAGGATATTATCAATATAACAACATTACACAACAATGAAATAAAAAAATTTTTTAATGAAATATCGTATGCAGAAAAAAATAATATATATGCAATTATAACAGATATAGCTCAAAAAGAAATCGAAAAATCAACAAATTTAAGTGATACACTTTATTGGCAACTAAAATTAATTTATAAAATAAATGATGAAAAATTTTGGGATATACTAAATAAAAAAATAAAATTTATTAATTATATAGAAAATTATTTTGATATTTTATATTCTTTAATAAAAGAAAAATATATAAGACCAAGCTTAGAATTTTATATAAAAACTTTCAATGAAAAATATGATAATTTTTCAGATAAAATAAAAGAAATATTTTTTATTTTATTTTTGGAAAGAATAGCATTAGATTATAATATTGATAAAAAAATAGGTTATACAAGAATACATTGGAATGATATATTTGATATAAATTTTAAAAAAAGATTTTTATTAGCTTTAATATTTATATATAATTATACTCAAACATATAAAGATAAAATTTTAAATTTATTAATGACACTTGATAATTTTATATATATATACATAGATATATTTTCAGATTTGATTAATAAAATACAATTTTTAAATATTAAAAATAACATAGATTATAGAAATCAAATATACGATTTATTAGAAGATGAAGAAAAATTAACAGTTGAAGATAAAAAAAATATATTAAATGTATTAAAAAACAAAAATTTAAATATTAATTTTAATTTTTATATAATATTATTTTTATTAAATATATTTGTATATAAAATTAAAAATGATAAAGATTTAATAAATTTTAAAAAAGAAATGTATTCTAATCATATAGATATAGGAATTTTAACAACAGAATTATTAAAATTACCTTTAATTAATTATAACGAAGATTATGAATTAATATATATTATAAATTTAGGATCCGAAAATAAATATATAGACAGTAAAATATGTATTAAAAGACTTATTAAATTATTAAATAAAAAATTAATAAAAGAAGAACCATTGTTTATACTAAAAAATGAATTAATAAAAGATGAAATACCTGGATACGAAGAATGGAAAAACTATCAGCTTCTAAATAAATTAAAATTTTTATTCCAAAACTATCCAAAAGAATTAAAAGATTTTAATTATAATGAATATTATGAAAAATTAATATATTTTTTAAAGAAAAAGGCAGTTAATGAACAAAAAAAATAATATTGAAAATAAACAAAATAATGAACTTATTACAAAATTTAAAAATTTAAAACAAACATTAACAAATAAAGTTGGTTTAATTGTATTTTTTAAATGGAAACAGTTAAGTAATTATTTAAATTTATTATCAGAAATAACTGATTTAGACAAAGAATTTTTAAAATATAAAGAAATAATTATTAATGAATTTGAAACTATATTAGTAAGACATAATTTTGTTTATAAATTTAATGAAGAAATTTATCTAACAGAAGAAAAACAACATCTACTTATGTTTAATATGCTATTTAAAGATATAAATAATTCTTTTGTAAAATATTTTATAAAAGATATATATCCTATTGAAATCATAATATCTCCTAATGCAAAAGAATTAATTGATCTTGAAAAAAAAATTGAAATAAAAGAAGATAAAGAAAAACAGTTTTTGGTAAAAAAAGATTTAATACAATATTTAAATTCTTTTTAATCTTTTATTTTCTGTTTGGGGTATAAATAAATTATTCATTTTTAATATAAATATATCTTTTGGTTGTGAATTTATAAGAACATAAAAATTTTTTTGTTTTACTATTTCATTTAATACAGATTTATCTAATTCTATTTTTTCTATTATATTATTTTTTTCATCAAAAAGTTCAAGTATTTTATGATTTAAGTTTATATCGTTAATTTCTTTTTCTAAATTTTCAATTACAACAAATGCTAAATCTTCGTTATCTTTTATAAAATTATATTTTTTCATATTTTTACCTTTCATTGTTTTAAAATATTATATTAATTTAATCTTTTAAAGAAAAAATTTATCTATTTTTTAGATAAAATAACCGATATTTTGCCATTTTGAAATTTTTCTTTAAAATTTAATTAAAAAAAGTTAAAATTTTAAGTAAATATTAAGGTATAAAAATGCAAAAATATAAAATATTAAATTATTTAGCAAACAATTATGGAAATAAAGAGTTATTTACTAAACTTTATGAAAAATTTATAAAAGAAACAAAAAATTTTAAAAGAAATGAAGAAATAATTCTTTATATAGATAATAAAATTAATGATTTATTAAAAAGGTCAACATTAGTTTCATTTATTATTTCAACTATATTTTTTTTATTTGTATTTATTAATGATTATAAACATGTGCCAACAGAATATTTTGGAACATATTTAATTTTATTTTTATTTTTTTATATAAATTTATTTTTAAGTGGAATATTTATATTAAATAATACAAGAAAATACGAAATTATTTTTTATTATCATATAAAAAAGTTTTTAAAAGAACAAATACAAAAAAACAAACAAAAATTATAATAAATATTTCTTATTCTTTACTTAAAATTTTTTTTATTTTTAAGTTTTTTTAAGGAAAATTTGACAAAAACACGATTTTATGGTATAATATAATATATAAATTATGGAGGTTTAAATGTTAAATTTATTTTTAGAACTTATTTCGACTTTTTTTGTTTTTAGTGCTATAATTCTTTTTCCTTTAACAAAAGAAAATATAACTTTATTTAATAAAACATTTCATAAATTATTTTTAAGTAATATATTTTTTATTTTTGCAAATTTTTTTACAACTTTATATGCCTTAATTAATGGATATATTCCTTTACTTATACAAATGATCATTTTTTCTATTTTTAGTTTAATAGGTATTAAAAATTATGCAAATAAAGAAATAAACATTAAATTACCATTAATAATTTATATCTTATTAATATTTACAAGTTTTATTTTTGTTGATGGAATACACATAAAAATTACATTTATTGAAATTATTGCCGCCATATTTGCTGTTATAGGAACTTTTTATATGAATATTTTTAAAAATATGAAAATTGCATTAATTTTATTTTTAGTTGCAGATATGTTATATGTCTTATTTTTTATATCTGAACATGTATGGATTTATGTTTTTCAATACATGATTTTTATTATTGTAAATGGTATTGCGTTAAAAAGAAATTATCTTTAGTTTTCTTTTAAGTTTAAAATGATATAATAACTATAATTAATTAAATTAAAATAGGAGTTTATGTGATGTGTAATTATTATAAAAATCTATTAAAAGATTTTGATAAAATAACTAAATTTAGATTAATTACATTAGGATTTATTTTAATAATAACTAATCTTTATTTTCCTTTACTTACACAATATAAAAATCTATTGAAATTACAAGTAAAGGATTTTATTATTATAGCAAGTTCTATAATAGCTTTTTTTAGTATTATAAGAGTAATAGGAATAAGATTTATTCCTTATTTTTTAAAAAGAACTAAATTATCTATGATATATAAATATTATATTATAACGATTATTTTATTTTTAAATACTTCATTTTTATATTATATAAGTCCTAAATTAATGATATGGGTTGATACTTTTATAGGTGTTATTAATACTATTATTCTTCAAGCATACTCGATGGCTTTAACTAATTATATGTCTTATTTTTATCCAGAAAGTTTTACTAAATTTCAAAATGTTAGGAATAATATTTTTACAGAAGGTGCCTTAATTGGACTTATTTTAAATTTTATTATAGGAACTTGTTATAAAGAAACAGGAATAATTATTACTATTAATATTTTTAGTGTTCTTTATACTTTATATTTATTAAAAAATTTAAATATTATGAATGAAATTGATTTTAAATATTTATATAATTATCATAAGTCTTTAAAATGATTATTATTTAGATCAAAAATTTTAAATAGTTAATTTTTAGCTATTTTTTTATCAATTTCTTGTAAAAAATACTTCAATTAAATGCAAAATATTAGCAAAAAATAAATCTTCTCAAAAAAGAAGCATCCTTTATAATGGTAAAACATTTAGCGGGTGAGATTCACTGAACTATCATTAAAATATAATTTTTTTTATCTCACAGATAATACGATTATTTTATTGATAAAAAAATATTTCACTTGGCAATAATATTGGTAACAGCATTGGTTTTCGGTAAAATTCAGCTAAAAAATTGTTCTATTTGTTTAATTCTTTCTTTATCTATTTTTCCTATTGTTTTAATAAATAAATAATTAGGATGAACTATATCATTTAAATTTATATCATCAATAGCTATAATTTTATTACCTTCTTTTAATAAATCAATTATTTTTTTTCTTCTATTAGGTTGTTTTGAGATATCTATAAGTCTATTTTCTGAATATTTATTAATAATATTGGTAATATTTTCAATAAGTTCATCGTTATATTCTACTTTTTTTAATTTTAATTTACCATTTACTAAAATATACATACTTGCCCAACTTGATATCATGTATAGATAACTATTTGTTTTGATTGCTATATTTATTAAAAATCTAAAATTTAATTCAAAATATTTATAATCATATCCACCTGGAACATAAGGTAAAAGACTATCATCTATATCAAAACATATAATGTTTTTCATATTAAAATCCTTATATTTTTAATAAAATTTGCATTTTATTTATTTATTTGTTATAATTATAAAAAAGATATTAAAAGGAAACAAATATGCGAAAAATATTAGTTACTTTTCTTTTAATATTTTCGGTAATTATGACAATTACTGGTTGTTCTTCAAAAGAAGTTGTAAAAGCAAAAGTAAATTATCAAGTTGATTATGATAAAACTTATGATCATGCTAATAAAGCATGGCAAGAATTAGATAAAGAGAAATAAAAAAAAGAAAAAAGGAAAAAAAATGAATAGAAAACTATTATTTATAGAAACAATTTTAGTAGCAATTATGACATTTACTGGATGTTCAAGTAAAACTGAAAATTTAAAATCCCAAATCCCACAAACAAAAGCAGAAGTAAGTGGTAAATGTATAATTAAAGGAAATGAAGCACCTGAATGGGTATGTTCAGGTGGAAATATAAAAGGTTATTTAACTGCAGTTGGATATGCAAAATCAAATCCATTAGGATTTAGTTTCCAAAAAACAGAAGCTATGGCACTTGCTAGAGATACTTTAATAAGAGAAATTAGCGTAAAAATTAAAAATATGGTTAAAACATATATGGGAAGCACTGGAGTGAATAATGAAACTTCTGACAAAGTAATTGAACAAGTATCAAAACAAATAGCATATATGACATTAAATGGAAGTAAACAATTAAATATTTATGTTGATAAAAACAATGATATGTATGTTTTAGCAGGTGTTCCAGTGCAAAATATTAAACAAGCTATTCAAACTTCATTTAAAAATAATAAATCATTGTGGCAAAAATTTGAAGCTAAACAAATACAAGAAGAATTAAATAAAGAAGTAGAAAAAGAATTTAACTAAACAATAAAAAAATTACAAATTTTTTAATTTTTCTTCAAATTTTAAAATATTTATATTCTTCTTTTTTTTCTGGGTTGTATTAAGTTTTTAAATTTAATAAAAATTATTTAATAATGGAAATGTTGAATTAAATAATAATTTGTGGTATAATAAAAATATAAAATATAATTTAAAGGAAATTAATGAAAATTACTATAAAAAATGGAAATATTCAAGGATTTGTTGACGAAATTAAAGCTATTAATAAAAAAAGTATAGAAAATAAAAAAATTCAAAGAGTTTCATTAATAATTCCTAAAAATAAAATATTGCGTTTCTTATGGATTACCATTAGAAGATTAAATAATAAAAAATTAACTGAATGGACAAGAAAATGGAAATGTAAATGGTTATTAATTTTTAATAATGAAGTAATAGCTACATTTAAAGATAGAGAAAATGCAATTAAATATGAAAAAGAATATATAGCTAATAAAAATTACAACAAAGTTTTAAAAAATAATAATTATCTAATAAATTATAAACTGTTAAAATATTAATTTAGCATTTTTATTATTTCTTCAAAATTTTTACATTTATAACATTTTCCACATCTTTCCCACTTCCCGTTTTTAAACACAAGTGTATGACATGAAAAAATATTTTCTTCAATAAAAAATTTTGTATAAATGTTGTTTTGTTGTAATAATTTGACTAATTTATTTTTAACTTGTTCTTTCGTATGTTTGTATAAAGGTAAATGAATATTTATTTTTTTATCATCTATATTAATTAATTCAAGTATTTGCTGTATATATACTTTTGAAGTATCTGGATATCTATTATCACCTTGTAATCCTATATAAAGATTATCGATATTATTTAGCATAATTTGAAGCCATTGTTAAAATTGTTAAATTTCTAATATAAATAATATTATCTTTTATGTTTTCTATTTTATCTTTATTTTTAATATTTTTTTTTAATATTTAATCCTTTTACATCAACAAAACTGTTTTTATATTAAAAATTTTTGCAATTTTTTGAATATAATATCTTTCTGCTTCTTCCCATTTGAAACCATAAGATAAATGAAAAATAATTATATCTTCTTTATCAAATTTATTATAAAGTTCTAAAAATATAGTTGTACTTTCTAATCCTGCAGAAAAACAAACTAAATGTTTCATCAATAAAACCCACTTTCTTCTTGATTTTGTTCTATTGTTTCTAATTTTTCTTCTGGTTCTTCATCTTTCGCAAGTTCTATTTTTACTGTTGGATATAATCTATTCAATATAACTCTTGTTGCTTTTTGGGGTTCATAATAAGGTGTCATAAATTTTCGCATTTTAGAAAAGAATAAAAATATACCTTCACCTGGACCAAATTCACCAAATTCTCTAACAGTAATTACTTCAACTTCTTGTAATGAATATTGTTCTTCGGTTTTTAAATACTGATCATAAACTTGAAATTTATCTGCTTGTTCGTTATTTTTCATATAAACATGAACTTTTCCAGCTTGTTCTGAAAGATATTTTTTAGTTTCTAAGTCTTCTATATTTAATACAATTTTAAATTTTGTATTACCTAATATCCTTTCTGCTTCTTCTTTACCTGCTTTTTCTAATGAAGCTTTTTCCTGAATACTTATCATAACACCAATACCTAATGATCTTGCTTGTGCTAGAACATCTGAAAAACCTTTTATAGCATAAGAACCATATTCATCAGGAATAACAAAGAAGGGTGGTTGTGCTCTTTTTGTTCTTTCTTCTCTTTTCATTTGTGCGTCTTTATCACCTTCTGTTAATTCTCCAAGCATTGCGGCGGCTGCTTGTTTAACTGCACTTAACACAAGTTTTCCAATACCTTCCAACGATTTAGTTGATTTTTCCAATGAAGGAAGTAAAACATACATAATTCTATTATTTCTAACTATATCCTCAATACTAATATCTGAAACTTCTGCATTAAATATTTTACCATATGTATTAGCCAAATCTGCTAATGCTGGGTTAAATTGCATAGCAGCGAATGAATGTTGGTCTTTATATAATTTCATTTGTTGTTCATTTACATATCCATCATATGATACACCGATAGTTTCTGCAAAGTTTCTTAACATTGATTTAGCACTTAAAGACATACCACTTTCAACATAATCTTCTGGAATCCAATATTTAGCATAAGGTTTTGTTTCTTCATCATTTTCTGCATCTTCTTTTGTTGGTCTTAACATAGCTAATAAACAACCAGGTTTTAACATATTAATAATATCTGTAATAGTAACAACTTGTTTTTTTACATCTCTAAAATAAGTCATAGCACTTAATACAGCAAACATTAATTGTTTTCCTCTATCAACGAATATTTGGTTTTGTCCTGCATCAGCTGGTAAAGCAAGTTCTGATAACATTTCTCCGATTTGTGTTGAACCGCCAGACATTAAAATATTCCAACTATTTGAAGAACTTGCTTCACTTGCCCTAAATGATAATAAAAATATTTCATCTTCTCTTTCACTTTCTATACATATTTCATATACATTTGCCCAAGTTGGATTTTCAGATTTACCATCAATAAAAATAAATCCGCCACCTCTTTTTACTTGTTGTTGCATAATATTAAAAATAGTTGTTGTTTTACCAGCACCTGTTGCTCCAAATATTATTCCATGTGTTAATAATCCTGTTTTATCTGCTAAATGAATAGGTAATCCATATTCATCCATACCGAAATAAATACCATTAGCACCTTTTCCAGTTATAAAATCACCGCCTCCCCAAGAAGATTTATAACTTATTTTATTATATCCTAATGGAGCTAATGGTTCACCATATTTATCTTTGTTATCATCACTATGTTCTTTTGCTTTTACATGAAATTTATTAGCTAAAAACCAAAAAGGAATACATAAAAAAGGGTTAATAGGTAATAAAAATACGCTTCCCATAATAGATAAATTTTTCAAAAATAAGTATTCTTCTTCTTTTCTATCTATTTTATTTTCAACTTTTTTAAAGGTTTGATTATTTCTTAAAATTGCCATATACTGCCTTTTTATAAAAAATTTTATTTTGTTATATTTTAAAAAAATATATTTATTCTTTTTTTTTTAATTTTTTTTGTAAAAATATTGATTAAAAAAATTTTTTTTGTTATAATTTTTAAACATAACTACAAAAGCTATTATGAAAATTAACTATCACAAACCCTCCAAAACACAAGTGACTTCTTGTAAAATATAATCTATTTATCTATATGTTATAATATACTATATTGTTAAGTTATGTAAATTAAAATAAATACAAAAGGTGAAATATGCAACAACAAAAATCTAAAAAATATCATTTATCAACAACTTTATACGATATTATAGACCCAGTTAAAAAAGAAACAACATATTTTATAACATTAGATGAATTAAAACATAAAATGAAATTAGAAGAACTTTCCGAAGACATTTTTAAAACCAAACTTTTTAATATTTTAAAAAAAAATAATATTGAATATACTTATGAACAAATTGATTATGCAGAACAAGAAGAATTTTTAAGTTTTTTAAATAAAAAAGAAGCTATGAAATTCATTAAGTATCTTAACAGTGGTAAGATAAAAAAAGATTTTTTATAGGAAATATCTTCATGAATAATTTTATAATAAAACAAATAAAAAACTTTGGGTTAAACTAGAAAAGTTTGTAAGAATTCAGGCAAGAAAATATAAAAACATAAAAGTTATTACAAGAGTTTGCAGAAGTTTAGGACATATTAAAAATAAAGTTAATATTCCTAGATGGTGGTATAAGATTATATTTAGACCTGACGGGAAAGTTATCAGTTTTTTAGTGCCTAACAGTAATAACATTGTAGAGATAAAGCTAAAAATATTTTAGGAGTGTGAAAGAGATTGAGAAAATTTGTAATATTAAGGAAAACAGCAAATGAAACAAGAAACATTAAATGATATTCTAGCTATTTCTGCGAAAATAGAAAAGCTTAAAGCTATTTTTCCTGAATATTTTGACAAAAACGGAAAATTTTTAATTAAAAAATTTACTCAAGATATTCAAAATCAAATAGATATTTCAAAAAAAAATATTCACTTGAATGGTTGGGGAAAAGTTAGGCAAGAGTTTTAGCTTCTGAACCAGTAAGAACTCTTTTAAAAGAAAATGAAAAATGGAATAAAAGAGAGGAAAATAAGAATTCTGAAAATCTTTTGATAAAGGGAGATAATTTAGAAGTTTTGAAGCATTTAATTCATGCTTATGAAAATGAAATTAAGATGATATATATTGTTCCACCATATAATACTGGTAAAAATAAATTTATATATCAAGATAATAGAAAATTTACTCCAGAGGAGCTGTCTAAATTAGCTGGAATAGATATTGAAAAAGCTAAAAGAATTTTAAGTTTTTTAGATAGTAAAAGTAATTCTCATAGTGTTTGGTTGACTTTTATGTATCCAAGGCTTTATATAGCAAAAAAACTTTTAAAAGATAATGGTGTAATTTTTATTAGTATAGATGATAATGAAATGGCACAACTTAAAATTTTAATGAATGAAATTTCTGGAGAAGAAAATTTTATTGCTACGTTTATTAGAAAAACTGGAATAGCACCGAGATTAGAGGCTAAACATATAAGTGTTGAACAAGATTATATTTTATGTTATTCAAAAAATTTAAATCTAGTAAATTTAAATAAACAATTAAGTAATTCTAATGATGGATATATTTATGAAGATAAATTTATAGAAAAAAGAGGAAAATATAAACTTAATAAGTTAGATAGAGGTAGTATAAGATATTCTTCTTCTCTTGATTATCCAATAGAAGCTCCGGATGGAACATTAATATATCCAGGAGGAACATCAGAAATTAATTGAATTAAAAAATTTATTAAAGCAAAAAAAAGTAGAGCTAGAAAATATTTTACAACTTGATTTAGGATTTAAGGAATTTGAAACAATACCTTCACCTGAAAAAAAATTACATAGATATTGATATTTTTAGATATTTTTTAATGAATGAGATATTTAAAAATTAATATAATTATAATTTAATTTTTCACTTGTTGAAAACAGAACATAAAGTTATATAAAGCTATGGTTTTATTATAAAAGATGTGATTGAAAAAACTATTGAAATAGAAGAAAAATTATATAAAATATAAATTATTATAAATTAACTAATCTATCATAAATATAAATTCCATAAATAAATAAAATAATAAAAATAAAATAGGTTATAAAGTCATACCAATATAGCTGGTGTTCTATTCTTTTATATGTTTCAATCATATAGTAAAATTTATTAATTATAAAATAGAAAAGAAATAAAAAACAAAACCACAGAAAAATTTTTTCAAATCCCATTAAAAAAACATTTTTAATTATTTTGTTCAAAATTATCATATTTTCTCCTTTTTAATTTCTATAATTATAGAATAAAATAAGTAATTTGTCAATATTTTAAAATTATGTTATAATATTAATATTATTATTTTATAAGGGTAAATAATGAAAAAAATTTGTGAATTAAAACAAGGTGATCTTGTTTTATATGAAAATCGAATATATATAGTATATGATTTATGGTTAAATAAACATTATGAATGGAATATAATGATTCATAATCTAGAAGAATATAAAAATGATGATTTTAAAAATGGTGTTATTCCTAAAACAATAATAACTGTTTCAGAAAAAGAAATAAAGATTTTAGATAATATTCTTACAGATAATTTAACTAAATAAAAGGGAAAGTTATGCAAGATTTTTACTTTTTTGGCGATACACATAGAAGTATTGATATGAAAAAAATAAAAGAAGTCAAAACAGACATAAATAAAACAAATAAATTTTTTATATTGGGTGACTGGGGCGGTTTATGGCATAATAATTTTAAAAAAGATTATAAATTTCTTATAAAATGGATCAATTTACAACAAGAAAAGAATTTTGAATTATTTATAATTCCAGGTAATCATGAAAATTATAATGTTATAAACAAATTACCAGAAACTGTTATAGAAAATAAAGATAATTATATAAAAGTCAAAATATTAAAAATAATAAATCCATGGACTAATAAATATAAAGGAACATTTTATATATTAAAAAATGGAATACATAAAATTAATAATAAAAATGTACTAACTATAAGAGGTGCTATGTCAATTGATAAAAAATATAGAACTGAAAATATTGATTGGTGGAAACAAGAAATTCTAACAGAAAAGGAAAAAGAAAATATAATTAACGAAATAAAAAGTTATAATGGTAAATTTGATTATGTACTTTCACATACTTGTCCTGTTAAAATAGCTAAAAAATTAGTAAATTTATATAATTATGAAAAAATTAACGATCCAAACGCATTATTTCTACAAGATATTTATGATAAATATTTAAAAAATAAATTTAATTTGTGGTTATTTGGACATTTTCATAAAGATTATGAAATAGAATATAATAAGGATAAATTTATTTGTTTATATAATAAATTATATGTAAAAAATAAAGATATATGTATTATTTAATATTTATATTATTATTATTATTATTATTTTTTATATTTTGAATATTCGATAATATCTTTGACAAACTTTAAAAAATATTTTATAATAAATAAAAAAAAGATTTTTATGAATAATAAATTTAAAGAATTTCAAACTTCTTTGAAAAATAATACAAATACTAGAATGGTTGTTATTAAAGAATTAAAAAAAGAAACAAATATTCCAGATATTTCATTAACTAAATATATTGCAGAACAAATTGTTGATAAAGATTATGATTATAGTTTAGAAGAAAATATAATTATTCCAGATACGGCTTTTCATAAAAACACAAGTATTAAAATTAGCAAAAATATAAAAACATACCCCTTATCTAATTTAAAAAATTTTTTTTGTTAATAATTATAATACTATATTTAAATTATTAATTTTTTAAAATTATCCAATAAAAATAATTGAAAAATAATTATATTTTTGCAAAAAATATTAAATAATATTTGGAAATAAAAAATTTTAAATATTTTTATTTTTTAAAGCCGTATTTTGCTATTTATATAATTATAAGCTTGACAAGCTTTTAAAAATATGTTATAATAAATAAAAAAAAAGGAAGATTATGGATAAATTTAAACAATTTCAAATTTCTTTAAAAAATAATACAAATGCTATGGTAATTGTTATTGAACCAGAAAAAAAAGATTTATATAATTCTAAAAAATTAAATAATGAAATTAAAAGTCTACAAAATGAATTTAATATAACAAAAGAAAATACTAAATTTTTACTTCTACATCAATTACCAGAATATTTAATAAAAAAAATTAGTAATAAAAGTCCTGCATTTGTTGTTTTTAATAAAGAAAAAATCTTATTGCTTCAAAGAGGGTATTAATATCCTAATGTGTTTATATATTCTTCTTTACTAATATTTCCTAATATTTTTTCTCTTTTTAAAATTACTTCATAAAATTTTAAATTATTTTTCAGTGGAATTATATAATTTTTCATTTCTTTACTAGCAGTTTTTAATAAATTTGGATTTTTTAAGATTTTTTTTGAATTATTATATTTATTTAACAAATTACTTATAGAAGTTATTAAAACATTTTCTAATTTAATTATTTTTTCTGCTTCTTGTTCTGATAAATTATATTCCATTTGTAATGTAAATTTATAATTAACAACAGGAATTTCTTTTAATTTTATTAAATAATCATAAATAATTTTTAAGTCTGCAATATTTAAACTTGTTTTACTAAATGTTATTTGATTTTTTTTATTTCTAATAGGAAATTCTTCATAATTGTTTGTACTTTTAGTTATTATTTTATTAATTAAATCATAATATATATTTTTTATTTTTTCTAAATCTTTTGATTTAGAAGGATCTCCTTCAGCTATAAAATAATTATCATATCTGTCAATCATTAAATAAATCCTTTAATTTTATATATATTATAAAAAAAAATTAAAAAATAATTTTATAATTACTAAAAAAAGTAAAAATTTTTTTTATGATTTTATCATAATAATGAAAATTAATAATAAAAAAGAAAAAAGATATGAACTATTTGACCTTTTTGATGAAAATTTTTCCGATAAAGTAAATGGTGAACCATATGCTTTGACAACATTAAATGAAGAAATTTCATTTATGGATATAGAAGATTATATGGGAGATATTGATAAAATTCAAAAATTAGAAAAATAATCCGCATTACAAGAACAAAAAAAGAAATTATAGAAGATAATTTTTTATTTGTGTAATATTATATTACATTTTCCTTTTTTTCTTAAATTCATGTATGTTGTTAAAAAATAAAACAACTTTTTTACCAGTCTGTATAATTATTTCATGTTCTATATTTGGTAAAAATTTCTTTATTTTTTTACCGTCAATCCATAAATATTCAGTTTTTCTTGATTTAAATTTAATTTTTAATTTTTGTGGTTCTAAAACATAATGGATTCTTCTATTAGTTAAAATACCACTAATTACCCAATTTTTGGAACTTAATGGTAATATAACTCCCCCTGTTGATTTATTAACTCCTGTTGAACCTTGAGCAGTTGATATAATAATTCCACCACCTTTAAAATTTCCAATTATTTCATCTTTATCTTCAATATTAAAATCAATCCAATCTGAAATCTCATTTCCTATTATTATTTCATTGAATGCTTCTTTATTTTCTGCTTGAATTAAATCTAATTCTATTGCAGTCGGTTTTTTAATTTCTTTTTCTGTATTCATAAGAAAATTAACAGTTCCTTGTGCTATTCCATAAAATGGTTTATTTAAGTGTTTAAAATTATCCACCGCTTTTAACATTGTTCCATCACCACCATATACTTTTATAAAATTAGGATATTCTATAATTTTATATTCTTTATTATTATATTTTTCATTATATAATTCTTTTCCCCAAAAGTGCCATTCTTCAAGTTTTTTTAAAATAATAGAAGGAACAACTTTTTTTGCATATTTTTTATTTTTTCTAATTTCAGTTGAATGAATTAAGTTGTTATCAATACAAATATCTTTTAATTCTTTTATTGGATATCCTTCTAAATCAAATATTTCTTGATAATTACAATAATATTCTTTTTTTTTAAAAAGAAATTTACATTTATCTTTTTCTTTTTTATGAATATAAAACACAAAATCTTCTTTATAAAATGGTTGTTTATATTCAAAAGCAATATTTTTTAATTTATTTTCTAAATTTTTAAACCATTTATTCCAATCAAGATTATCTTCAAGTGATAATATATATTTTATATCTGGAAAAATAATTTTCACCAATTTTTTTCTTTGTGTAAAATTTAATGGATTTTTATCATCTATTATATTTGTTGAACCTATGAATATAATAGGTTCTATTTTTTCCTTTATGATTTGGTATATATTTTCAATATGTCCTTTATGAATAGGTTGTAGTCTTCCTATAAAAATTCCAAATTTTTTTCTTTGTTTTGAATAAGTCATAGTTAATTCTTTTTTTTATTTATGATAAAAAGTTTGAATATAAAGAAAAATAAATTGAACAGTATTTATAAATACAATACCACAAATAAAACCTAATATAAATGAAAACATTATTCATCCTTTTTTTTATATAATTATATCATAATATTAATATTATTACAAGTTTAAAAATAATTATTTGATATTTTATTTATATTTTATAAAATTTTTAAAAACGGAGAATAAGATGATTTTACTTAAAAAACAGTTAATTGAAAATATAAAAAATGGAAACATTGTTTTTGACGGTGATTTAAATAATATAGGACCAAATAGTATAGATGTAACTTTATCTCCTATTATTAAAACATATCAAAAAATGTTAGAAGTAAAACTTTGTGAAAATAATTATTTAGTTCCTGAAAAAACATTTAAAAATTATTTTGGAAAATTGTTTAAAGGAAATACTTATATTTTAAATGAATGGGAATATGATAAATTTTTAAAATTTATACAAAATAAAGAATATTTAAAAGATTTTAAATTATTAGATTTAAAAAAAGATAATAAAATAGAAACAATATATGAAATAAAAGATAACGTAATTTTATTACCAGGATTATTTTATTTAGGAAGTACAAATGAAATATGTGGAAGTGAAAAATTTGTTCCAATGTATGAAGGAAGAAGTAGTACTGCAAGATTAGGATTACAAAGTCACATAAGTGCTGGTTTTGGCGATATAGGTTTTATAAATAAATGGACATTAGAAATTCAAGTTTTAATGCCTTTAAAAATTTATCCAAATTTTCGTATCGGACAAGTATATTTTTATGATATACCTAAAAACTGTAACATTGAATTATATAAAGGTAAATATCTCAAAAATAACGAAGCACAAAGAAGTTTAATATATAAGGATTTTATTAATGATAAAAAATAATATTTTCTTAATCTTTTTATTAGTTAATTTGATTTTTGCAACAGAATTAAAAATAGATAAACATAAAGTATGTTTTTATAATACTGATGATATGACTAATATGGAAAATAATATATGTATTCCTTATAATAAAAAATATTATAATAATAATACTTATATATTTATAGATGAAATTAAATTAAATGAAGTTTTAAATTTAAAAAAGCGACAAGATAAAAAAATGTTTAATGCTTTTAAAAATAGTTTTAATATAAAATTTAGTTTTTTAAAAAAAAATTTAAAAAATAATATTTGTAAATATATAAAAAAACATCCAAAATTTTCTTTTATTTTTTTATTTGACTATTATTATTTTCAAAAACTTTTAAAAATAGATACAAAAGAATGTGGTATTAAACATATTCCCAATTGATTTTCTAATCTTTTAAAATAATTCTATTTAATTTATTTTTAATAAAAATAAATTTAAAATAAAACAAAAATTTATAAATCATTTTATTAAAACATATGAAAAAATTTTTAATAAATATCCATATTATGATTTTCATTTTTAATTGATTGTTGATTATTTTTTTCTTCAATTTTTTTAGTTTGTTGTTGTGTTTTTTTATAATTGATTTGTTTTATTTCTGGATTGTTTAGGTTTATTTTTCTTGAAAATTCTTGTAATTCTTTTATTAATTTATATAAATTTTTATCACTTTTAAAATCTTCTTCAAAATCTTTAATATCAAAAGTTTTAGAAACTTTTATTTTTAATATTTTATTTAAAACATATATACTAATTACACTTCCTGGAAGTAAAAATAAAACTAAATTAAGCCCCATATATAAATTTTCTTTTAATTGTGTTTTTATTTCTATGTTATATTTTTTATGAAGATTAGGATTAAAAAGTAATTTTAAAAGTATTTTATTATCTTCATATTCATTTAATAAAGTTTTATATAAAGTCTTTAACTTTCTTTGAAATTTTATTTTATTATATTTTATGTTTTTTTTGAAAGTCATAAATAATTCCTTTTTAATTATTTTCCTTGATTTTTATCAACTTTTTTATTTGCTTTTATAATTTTATTTCTAAAATTTAAAATTTTCACATTTTTTCTTTTAATAATTATGATTGTTAAAATATAATTAATATAATAGTTTTATATATTATAATAAAAAAATAAAATAGAATTTTTAATTAAATATAAAAATTTAATAAATATTTAAATATTAATTCTTTTTTGTTATTATTAATTTCTTTTTATATAATTTCATTAAAAAAGGAAATCAATATGGAAAAACAAAATGTTTTTGAAAATTTCAATTTAGAAATGATTTTAACTATGATGCCTATTGAAATATTGGAAAATTTTATAAATGAAACAGAAAAAATGTTTGGAACAACAGATTTAAAAGAAATTATTGAAATTTTAAAAGAACAGAAACAAAAAGAAAAAATCAAATCTTTATTTGAAAAAGAAAAATAAATGTTTTTATTAATAGATAAAAAAGAAAATTTAATATTTATAGAAAATGAACAAGAATTAGATAAATATAATGATTATAAAAAAATTTATTTATTATGTGAATATAAAACAAATAAAGATTATATAACTGAATTAAAAAATTTAATGTATGAATTAATTAGTGAAAAAAAACTTTTAAAAAAAGTTTACAAAAATTTACAACAAAAAACACATAAAAGTTTAATACAAAGTTTAATTGATAACAGAAAAAATAATTTAAAACAAATAAATAAATTACTAAAAGAAAAAAATATTAAAAATATAAAATCATATATTAGATTAAAGAAACTTTTTATACAACATATACCCAAAAAATTTAAAAAATTTTAAATAAAATCAAAAAAAAGGAATAAAATGTCTAGAATATTTTCTTATATATTTGAATTATTAAAAAAAATTTATTCAATTTATAATAATCAAACAGGAGAATTTATTATATTTTTTGCGATTATTTTTGGTATATTTTTTGGAAATGTAATATATCCTAAAATAGAATTAGAATATCAAAAAAAAGAAGTATTAAAAAAATTAAATAAACATCATTTATTTGTTAAAGAAGCAAGTAAAGAAAAACAAGCAATTAATTATGTTAAGTCTTTTCCATTATATTCCGCAGTTTTAGAAAAATATAAAGAAGAATTTATTTTAAACAAAAAAGAATTACA
>Ga0256836_1000020_pt1 | contig 132410 bp, 155 predicted proteins | sample 4561380metaG_FD_185974 | JGI IMG/M metagenome (GOLD analysis project Ga0256836, IMG submission 185974) | Hydrothermal vent microbial communities from Guaymas Basin, Mexico - 4561-380 | ecosystem: Environmental > Aquatic > Marine > Hydrothermal vents | place: Mexico: Guaymas Basin | collected...
GGTGTCCGTTCTTCTTGCACCAATTAGAACCGCAGTCGGGACACCTTATATCGTGTCGGTATTTTCTCGGTCTTCCTCTTTTTCCTTTCATGGCATAGTTATTTTAGCATCTTGAGAACTGAATCCCGTATAAAACTCCTGCTGAGAAGTTTGAGGAATATATTAGAGGTCGTCAAGGTGTCCACCATGTATTGAACTCGAACAAGTTTTTGCAGTTCTTTATGGTATTTAATAAAATATGGAGGGAGGTTTAGAGATGAGGAGGCTTTTGGCAGTTGCTACATTATTGTCGGTCTTTTTGGGTTCCTGTGGTGGAGGGGGGGGAAGTAATGAGAACTCTGTTAGTAGTACTTCTATAGCGGGAGTTGCTGTTGATGGATATTTAGAAAATGCCGTAGTTTGTTTTGATTTGAACGATAACACCAAGTGCGATGGGGGTGAACCTGTAGCATACACTGATGAAAGTGGAAGGTTTTTATTAAAGCTTCAAAGTTCGGAAATTGGTAAGCATAGAATTGTGGTTGAAGCGGTAGAGAATGTAACGAAGGATAACGGAACACTGGTGTCTGGGAATTTTACTTTGCTTTCTTTAAGGGATAACTATGCAGTGGTTTCTCCTTTAACTACAGTTGCTGCTTACATTGAAAAAAATGGAACAGTTTCTGGAGACGTAGCGGTAGAAGTACTTCAATCTTTTGCTCCAGGAGTTCTTGGTAACAGCTCTATGGTTGTTGAAGATTACATTAAAATGGGACAAGTGCAGATTGCTGGCCTGGCAAAGAATTTAGCAAGACTTATGATTCAGTTGAGAAAATTAGGGTTTGATGAAAATCAAATTTATGCTTATGCCGTTTTAAAATTTTCACAGATTGCTGTTTTAAGTGAGAACGATACAGCTTTTGAAAATTGGTTAAATAGCCTTAATAATAAAACAATAATTGAATCTGAGCTTGAATCTGCAGAAGAATTAAAAATGGGGAAAGTTTTTTCTAACGGTACTTTTTATAACTTTGTGGTTGATTGGGATAATAATACTGATATTAATTTTATTTCCTTAAGGAAATCGGTTTTTTCAGATTTGAGTGGCGGCAGTGGGGGAGTTGTTTTCTACGGCTCTGATATTGATGGTAATGATACTGAGTATCCTGATATTTCGGTTAATTCAACGTCCGATATTGATGACTGGAGTAAAAAATATAGTTTTGATTTAAAGTTTGATAGTGGAAGTTTGGTTTTTGATAACGGAACGAAATCTTTCAGGGTAGTGGCTGTTTCAAAAATAGACCTTTCAGGGATTACGCTGAATTATAAGTATATATTCCCTGACGATAGAGATACAGAGATTTACAGATTGGGGCTTAATGACTTTAAAGTTACTTTTGATAATGGAACGGCATATTTGCTGTCTCTTGTATGCGATGATGGAGTTAAAAATATGTATCTATTTGATGAGAATGCAGCCAATCAAATTATAAAAGTTTTGAAAAGTTGGTATTCACCTGCTGAGAATCTATATGGAAAAACTTTGCATCATTTTGTTATAGACTGGGATAATTCAACGGGTAATCATTTTGTAAGTCTTAGAAAAGATGTCTTTCAGATTAACATTGACAGTGGTAACGGAACTTACGATGTTTACAGGTTTGATATTGATGATAATGCTACACCCGAGATAGACTTTGTGGTAGGTAATGTTGATGAAATAACTGACTGGTCGTTTGACTATGGCTTTAACGCCACTGTTTACGATAATGGCGAAATGGAACTTAATGGAACTAACGGGAACTATAAAGTTATAAGCGTGGTTAAACGTAATCTTGAAGGTAAGAAATTGCCTGTTTATGAGGTATTTATTGATGAAAAACGGGATTCAATGGATCTTAAAGATTTAAATCTTCAGAATTGGAATGCGATGTTTAGCGGAGGGTATGAATATATTGTATGGATTGATAACGGAACATCTGTAATTCCAAGGTATCTTTTTGACGAGAATGCTACTAATCAGATTATTCAGCAGTTATCTAACTAATAAAAATTTTAAGGGGGAGATGTCCCCCTTTTGAGGAATTTTAATGCTTTTGTTTGAAGTGTTTTCATCGAGAGGAAACAAGGAAAAAGAACTTCAGAGAACTATATTGTACAGGCAATAAGACAGCTAAAAGTGGATGATTTGATTCCCAAAAAATTGTACAACTCTCAACTAACATTAGCCAATACTTCGCTACCCGGAGGAAAAGGAGAGCAAGGATTATCTCATCCGAGTATTCTGAAGCCCACTTACAGACAAAATGGTTGTACAATTCCTGGAAAGTTAGACCATTTTCTGGGGGACATTTTGAAAGAAGTTCTTGTTACTGGAGGAGCGGGATTTATTGGTTCACACCTGGTGGAGGAACTCCTAAGTCGTGGTAGGAAAGTAGTTGTAATCGATGATCTTTCATCCGGTAAACTGGAAAACCTGCCTTTAAGCAACGAAAATCTCCTTTTTATAAAAGGATCAATTACTGATCGATCTTTCCTGTCAGGACTTTTCTCGGAATATAGTTTCTTTACGGTTTTTCATCTTGCGGCAGTTGCGTCTGTTTACCGGTCTATAGAGGAACCGCTTTACTGTCATAGCGTAAACTTCGACGGAACGCTCTACTTGCTCGAGGAGGCTAAAGTCAGCGGTGTCAAAAATTTCATTTTTGCTTCTTCTGCTGCCGTTTATGGAGATCTGCCGCAGTTACCCAAGAAGGAGGATATGCCCGTTAAACCACTAACTCCTTATGCTGTTGATAAGTATGCTTCCGAAAGATATTCTCTGAATTCATGGGGGCTGTACGGCCTTCGAGCAGTTGCACTTCGGTTTTTCAATGTTTATGGGGAGAGGCAGGATCCTTCTTCTCCTTATTCAGGTGTAATTTCAATTTTCATGGATAGGGTAAAACGTTTTTTAAGAGGAGAGGATGTATCAATAGATATTTACGGAGATGGAAAGCAGACGAGGGATTTTATCTACGTGAAAGATGTTGTATCTGCTTTATTGTTGGCAGAGGAAAAAGGAGAAGCCGGTGAAGTCTATAACGTAGGTACGGGAAAAGAAACTTCAATTTTGGAGCTTATTTCTGTTTTGGAGGAAATTGTGGGACAAGTTCCTCCGCTTCGATTTTTGCCTCCTCGTCCCGGAGATATAAAGCGTTCTGTCGCGGATATCTCTAAAATTTCATCGCTGGGATTTTCTCCCCGTTCTTCTATTGAAGAAGGGTTAAGAAGGTTGTGGAACTGGATGAGTGATTTTTAAGGGTGTAACCTATTAATCACTTCTATAACTTCCTCATCGGTGGTTTGCGAAAAGTCCTGATAAAACTGTCCTACAGCCTGGAAGAAATGGGGAGTATGGAGGACTATTAAGTCATCAACGATCTGCTGGAATTCCTCTACCCTATCGGCAGGCATGACGGGAACCGCGAGTATTATTCTCTTTGGCTTTTCCTTTCTAAGTGAAAGTATTGCTGCTTTTACTGTTAAACCGGTAGCTATGCCGTCGTCGACTAATATCACATCCCTCCCGGTCAGGGGCACCCTTTCCCTGTTTCCCAGGTATTTCATTTTTCTCCTTTCTATCTCTTTAATTTCCTCCAGGGCTTTCCTCTCCAGGTATTCCTTAGTTACTCCGAGCCTGTAAGCCACTTCATCGTTGACTGAAGGGTTCATCAGGATGGTTCCGTCTTCTGTTACCGCAGCTACGGCGAACTCCTCATTAAAAGGTGCTCCTATCTTCCTCGGTATTACCAGCTCAATCGGAGCGTTGAGAGCTTCTGCTATAGGCTCTGCTACGATTACTCCTCCCCTAGGAATTGCAACGACTACGGGATCCTTCAGGTTACCGTCGTACTTTCTGACTATTGCTCCGGCCAGCAGTTCACCGGCTTCCCTTCTGTCCCTAAATACCATAATTTCTCCTCATCGGCTTTCTACCATTGAATATAGTAGTTTTATTTCCTCCGCCCAGATTGAGGGATCAATTGTTTCGAGGATTAGCGGAATCCCGTCCAGTCTTGGATCATTCATTATGAACCTGAAAGCCTCAAGTCCAATGTTCCCCTTCCCGATGGAGTGATGTCTGTCAACCCTGCTTCCGAGTGTTGATTTCGCGTCGTTAAGATGCATTCCTTTAAGGTACCTTAAACCGATTGTTGATTCAAATTCCTCCATCGTTCTTAAATAACTCTTTTCCGTTCTTATGTCGTAGCCGGCCGCGAACAGGTGACAGGTATCGAGGCATACACCTATTCGGTCTTTTTTCTCAACAAGTTCAATAATTCTCGCCAGGTGTTCAAACCTGTAACCGACGTTTGAGCCCTGACCTGCCGTGTTTTCGATGACGAGGACAACGTCTTTTGTTCGTTCTATTGCCTCATTTACCGATTCTGCTACAAGTTTCAGGCAGTCATCTTCGGAGATTCTCCTTAAGTGACTCCCGGGATGAAAGTTTATGTACCTCAGCCCGAGCTGATAACATCTTTCAATTTCATCTATAAATGCCCTTAGTGACTTTAATCTTTTCTCCTTTTCGGGGTGTCCGAGGTTTATAAGGTAGCTGTCGTGGGGAAGTACGTGTTGAGGAGAAATACCTACTTTCTTCAAGTTTTCCCTGAATTTTTTTATTTCCTCTTCTGTAAGGGGCTTTGCCCGCCACTGTCTCTGATTTTTCGTAAATAGGGCAAAGGCTTTTGCTCCTATTTCCTTTGCGTTTAGTGGAGCTTTTGAGACTCCCCCTGCTGCGCTTACGTGTGCTCCTACGAACTTCAACTTTCCCTCCGTATTCTCGAGCTTTGGCGGTAAGCAATATAATTCTCATTCGCTTAAAAGCACCTTTGAGGAACTGATGTTGATCTATTTGCTACTGTTTGCTACGGGTCTTTTTTCCGGTTTCCTTGCGGGGCTTTTCGGCATAGGAGGGGGAGTTATACTGGTTCCCGTTTTCTGGTATCTCTTTTCTTTCTATGGAATTCCCGATTCCGAAGCCTTCAAACTTTCTATTGCTACAAGCCTTGCAGTTATAGCTGTTACTACTTTTGTTACTTCTGGATTTCACCTTTTAAAAGGGAATTTGGAAAGAAAGGATGTTTTGAATCTCCTGGTTTACATAATTTCGGGCGTTGCCGTTGGAGCTTTGGTTTCTCATTTCCTGCCCGGTTCTGCTTTAAAAAAGACTTTTTCTGTTTTTCTTTTCCTGGTTGCCTTGAGGATGATTACGGGGAGGAAGAGTCTTTTTGAGCTGAAGGGTTCCAACTTTCTCGTTCCGACTGCGGTATTTCTCTCTGCTGTTTCAAGCACCCTTTTCGGTATAGGAGGAGGGGTGGTTGTAAACTCGCTCCTCTTTTCTTTTTCCGAAATGAGAGCTTCAGAAGTTGTCGCCCTGGCTTCCGGGGTTTCTTTTTTAAATGCTCTTTTCGGCACGCTGATTTACGCCCTTATACCTGCAGAGACCTTTGTAAACTGGCAGCTTGGCTATGTTTACCTTCCTGCTGCTTTTCTCGTCTCGGTAGGGGCACTTTTAGGAAGCAGAGCGGGATTGTTGATACTCAGGAGAGTAAGTCATTCAAACCTTAAAAGGGCTTTCGGAATTTTGCTGATTTTCCTGTCTTTGAAGATCCTTTTCTCGTGACTGCTTGGGAATTTCCGATGAATTTACTATATTTCCTCCTGACAACTCACCGGCCGGACTTCGGGAGGGGTGCCCGCAGGGTTCTTCCGAAGGATGAAGGCCGGGAGGAATAACCCAAATCTAAGGAGGTTTAGATGACAGAGGAAGTAAGGGAAAACCAGCAGGTCGAGCAGGAAACAAAGCCTGTGGAGGAAGTTAAGGAACAGGAGGTCTTCAAGCCGAGGCCGCCCGGCCAGAGGGTTACTATGAAGGAGCTTCTGGAGGCTGGAGTTCACTTCGGCCACCAGAAGGAGCGCTGGAACCCGAAAATGAAGAAGTTCATCTTCACCGAGCGCAACGGCATCCACATCATTGACCTTCAGCAAACCCTCAAGTACTTTGAGCAGGCTTACGACTACATTGCGGATCTCGTTGCAAACGGCGGAACCGTTCTCTTCGTCTGCACGAAGAAGCAGGGTCAGGACATCGTTAAGGAGGAAGCCGAGCGCTGCGGGATGTTCTACGTTAACAAAAGGTGGCTTGGAGGAACTCTTACAAACTTCCAGACAATCAGGAAGTCTGTGTTTAAGCTGAAAATGCTCAAGAAGATGGAGGAAGAGGGAATTCTTGAGAAGCTCCCGAAGAAAGAAGCCGTAAGGTTAAGGAGAAAGAGGGAGAAGCTTGAGAAGTACATAGGCGGTATTGAGAACATGAACAGGCTTCCCGATGCCGTGTTCATCGTTGACATCGTCAGGGAAGAGAATGCGGTTAGGGAAGCAAGAAAGGCGGGTGTTCCGATAGTTGCCCTTGTTGATACAAATGCAGATCCCGACCTTGTTGACATTCCGATACCTGCCAACGATGATGCTATTAGGGCAATAAGGCTTCTTACTTCCAGGATTGCCGATGCAGTCCTTGAAGGGAAGATGAGAAGGGATGCTATTAAGCTCGCAGAGGGTGAAGAGGCGGAAGAGGTAGACTTTATTCCAGAGGAAGAGTAGGAGGTTGGTGATGGCTGAGATAACAACTCAGATGATTAAGGAACTCAGAGAAAAAACCGGCGCCGGAATTGTTGACTGTAAGAAAGCCCTTCAGGAGGCCGGAGGAGACATAGAAAAAGCCGTAGAGATTCTCAGGAGAAAGGGCGCTGCAAAGGCGGCGAAAAAGGCAGAAAGGGCAACGGCAGAGGGTGCAATCTTTTCCTACATCCACGCCGGCGGGAAAGTGGGCGTTCTGGTTGAGCTTAACTGTGAGACAGACTTCGTTGCTAAAAACGAAACATTTAAAGAGCTGGGGCACGAGATAGCCATGCAGGTTGCTGCAATGGCTCCTGAGTACGTAAGCAGGGAAGAAGTTCCTGCTGAAGTTGTTGAGAAAGAGAAGGAGATACTGAGACAGCAGGCCATTTCTGAAGGAAAGCCCGAACATATTGTTGAGAAAATAGTTGAAGGAAGGCTGTCGAAGTTCTTCTCAGAGAAATGCCTCCTCGACCAGCCCTGGATAAAGGACGACAGCAAGACGATTAAGGATCTTATTACCGACTACATAACGAAGCTCGGGGAAAACATAAAAGTAAGGCGTTTTGTCCGCTTTGAGGTCGGTAAGTAACGATTTTTGCCCCCTTCGGGGGGCTTTCCTGTATAATTTCCTACCAATCGATTTTGAAGGGAGAAATGGGGTTAAAGTATAGGCGAATACTGTTGAAGCTCAGCGGTGAAGCTCTTCAGGGGGAGAAATCCTACGGGATCGATCCGGAGTTCCTCCGGAGGCTTGCCCGGGAGATAAAGTCCGTTGCCGACCTCGGTGTTGAGGTTGCAATAGTTATAGGTGGTGGTAACATCTTTCGGGGGGTCTCCGGAGCAACTCAGGGAATGGACAGGGCGACGGCTGACTACATGGGAATGCTGGCTACTGTAATTAACGCCCTTGCCCTTCAGGATGCCCTCGAAAAGGAAGGACTTCAGACCAGGGTTTTGACTGCTATTGAGATGAAGGAAATTGCCGAGCCTTACATCAGGAGAAGGGCTATAAGGCACCTTGAGAAGGGAAGGATAGTAATATTCGGTGCCGGCACGGGGAACCCTTTCTTTACAACGGATACTGCCGCAGCCCTCAGAGCTGCCGAGATAAACGCCGATGTTCTATTAAAGGCTACGAAAGTTGACGGGATATACACAGCGGATCCTGCGAAGGACAAAAGCGCTAAAAAGCTTGACAGACTCTCCTACAGGGAAGTAATTACTAACGGTATAAAGGTTATGGATTCGGCGGCAGTAAGCCTCTGTATGGAAAACAATATTCCCATTGTCGTCTTTGATGTTAGGAAGCCCGGGAACCTCGAGAAAGTTGTGAAGGGAGAAGCAGTAGGATCACTTGTTGAAGGAGAGGGGCTATGATTGAGGAACTTCTGAAAGATGCAGAGAAGCGCATGAAGAAGGCAGTTTCTGTTCTTAAGGAGGAGTTTGCCGGGCTCAGAACGAGCAGGGCCTCCACTGTTCTTGTAGAGGATATCAAGGTTGACTACTACGGTACTCCGACTCCCCTGAAACAGCTGGCCCAGCTTTCGACCCCGGAGGCAAATCAGATTCTGATTCAGCCCTGGGACGTGTCGGTAGTTCCGAACGTAGAGAAAGCAATAAGGGATTCCGACCTCGGAGTTCAGCCCCAGAGGGACGGAAATGTCATAAGGGTAATACTTCCTCCGCTTACGGAGGAGCGCAGGAGGGAGCTTGTAAAGAAGGCCGGCAAGTTCGCCGAACAGGCAAGGATTGCCATAAGGAATATCCGCCACGAAATTATGAAGGAACTTGACAAGCTCAAGAAAGAGGGCGGATATTCAGAAGATGACATAAAGAGGGCTAAGGACGAACTTCAAAAGATAACCGATAGGTTTACAAAAGAGGTAGATAACCTCCTCTCCAAGAAGGAGGAGGAAATTCTGACCGTTTAAGGAGGGAAGAAATGGCTCACAAGATTGATCCCGAACTCTGTATCGGTTGCGGTGCCTGCGCATCCGTCTGTCCGACAAACGCAATTCACCCGACGGACGACGGAAAGTACTACATTGTTCCCGAGGACTGCATCGACTGCGGTGCGTGCGTTGAGGTTTGCCCGACGGATGCAATTTCTGCGGAGTAACTAAGCTCAGGGAGGGGAGAAAATGGCTCACTATATCGTCTCAGATCTCTGCATCGGTTGCGGTGCCTGCGCCGAGGTTTGTCCGACCAACTGCATCTTCCCTACTGACGACGGGAAGTACGACATTGATGAGAATGAGTGCATCGACTGCGGTGCATGCGTTGAGGTATGTCCGGCAGACGCAATTTCTGCAGGAACCGGCTAAAACCGGGGGCACCCGCCCCCTTTTATACACTTACTCCCCCCGAAGTTTTCACCACCCTAATCGGTTTGTTGTTCCCATCAACGAGAACTACCGTAGGGGAAAAGTTCTTCACTTCCTCTTCTTCTAGTTCGCAGTAGCTTACTATTATGACGATGTCTCCCTTTTGAACTTTCCTTGCGGCAGCTCCGTTTAGACATACTTCCCCGCTTCCCGGTTCTCCCGGTATTACGTAAGTTGAAAATCTTTCCCCGTTTGTGACGTTGTAGATGTCGACCTTTTCGTAGGGGAGGATATCCGCAAGTTTCATTAGCTCGCTGTCGATGGTTATTGAGCCTTCGTAGTTAAGGTCTGCTCCCGTTACCGTTGCCCTGTGGATTTTGGATTTGAACATGAATCTCCTCATCTCTTCACCTCTTTAGGAGATTTTCGGCGGTTAATATATGGCTTGAAGTGAGTGTTTTGGAACTCTAACTTAAACTTAAAAGGTTGTTGGAGGGAGAGATGGTGAGATATCCGGCGGTTGCGGGTCAGTTCTACCCGGGAACCGAAAAAGAGCTGAAACTCTACCTGAGTACTTTCTGCAGGAGTGATGTTCCGAAGGTAAAGGCAAAAGCGGTTGTTGTTCCACACGCCGGCTACATTTACTCAGGTAGGGTTGCGGGAGAGACTTACAGCAGGGTTGAAATTCCCGGACTTAACGTTGTTATGGGACCTAACCATACGGGGCTCGGACGTCCCGTTTCCGTATATCCCGGAGGCGTATGGCTTACCCCTTTGGGGGAGGTTCCTGTAGAGGAAGAGGTTGCCTCTCTTCTTGCTTCCCGTCCTCCTTTTGAGGCGGATACGTCGGCTCATATTTACGAACATTCCCTTGAGGTTCAGCTTCCTTTCCTTCAGTTCTGTTCTCGCTTTAAGGAAGACCTTTCAATAGTTCCGATTGTTTTCCAGCACATTTCCTACGAAGACTGTGTGGCTGCCGGTGAAATCCTTTCAGAGGTTTTATCCGGAAGGGACGCCCTTATTGTGATAAGCACAGACTTTTCCCACTATGTTTCTCAGGAGGAGGCCGAGACTTACGACTCGATGGCTATTGAAGCCATTTTAAACCTTGATCCGGAAGAACTTTACAGGAGGGTGCACGCTTACAACATATCTATGTGCGGAGTAATTCCCGCTACTGTTGGTATTGTGGCGGCAAAACTGTTGGGGGCTAAGGGAGCGGAGCTTGTCTCCTACAGGACGTCCGGTGATGTTACGGGGGATTACTCTCAAGTTGTGGGGTATGCGGGAATCATCATATATTAACTATGATACAATTTGCCGTAAATTCTTGAAGCCGGAACGTTAAGGATGGATGAGAGAATAGCTGAAGTCTTTAAGGCCCTTGCTCACCCTACGAGGATAAGGATAATAAGATACCTTTCTGACGGCGAAAAATGCGTGAAGGAGATTTGGCAGGAGCTTGGGATTCCTCAACCTACAGTCTCTCAACACATAAACATATTGAAGAGCGCAGGGATAATCTCGTACAGGAAGGACGGTGTAAAGACCTGTTATAAGGTAGAGAAACCTTTTGTTATAGAGTTAATTAAACTAATCGAGAAGGAGGTAGAGTAATGGCTTTGGAAATCAGAACGGTTGATGAGTTCGAGAGGGAGGTTCTTCAATCTGATATGCCGGTTCTTGTCGATTTTTGGGCACCCTGGTGCGGACCCTGCAGGATGCTTGCTCCTACAATAGATGAGCTGGCGCAGGAGTATGAAGGAAAAGTTAAAGTTGTGAAGGTAAATACCGATGAGCTTCCGATGGTTGCCATGCAGTACGGAATAAGGGGTATCCCGACAGTAATGCTGTTCGTAAACGGAGATGTTGCGGACGTTAAAGTGGGACTTCAGCCGAAAGCCGTTTTTGAGGCCATGATAGAGAGAGTTCTCGGGGAGTAAAAATGGAGATTTATGATGTTGTTATAGTGGGAGCAGGGCCTGCCGGGCTCTCTGCCGGCATTTACGCCGGCCGTTCCAACCTTAAAACTGTCATACTTGACCAGATGATGCCGGGCGGACAGCTGCTTATAACCGAGCAGATTGAGAACTATCCGGGGTTCTTTGACGGTATAACCGGCTTTGAGCTTTCCGAAAAAATGAGGCAACACGCCGAGAAATTTGGAGCCGTAATAGAGAACGGTAAGCCCGTTTCTTCCGTTGATCTCGACGGTGACATCTTTGTTGTGAAGTGCGAGGGGGGAGAGTTTAAAGGGAAAAGTCTTATCTGGGCTGCCGGCTCTGTTCCCAGAAAGCTTAACGTTCCCGGGGAAGCCGAGTTTGTGGGAAGGGGAGTTTCATACTGTGCTGTATGTGACGGGGCTTTCTTCAGAGATAGAACGGTTGCCGTCATCGGCGGCGGCGATTCTGCCCTTGAGGAAGCTCTCTACCTTACCAAGTTCGCCAGTAAAGTTTACCTTGTCCACAGGCGGGACAAGTTTAGGGCCGTAAAGATCATTCAGGACAGGGTTTTTAAGAATGAAAAAATAGAACCAATTTACAACAAGGTTGTTACTTCTATAAACGGCAAAGACTTTGTTGAGTCACTTACTCTGAAGGATACCGTTACCGGGGAAACTTCAGAGTTGGCCGTTGACGGCGTTTTTATCTTCATAGGCAACGAACCTAATGTCTCTCCTGTGATTCACCTGGTTGATACCACCGATCAGGGCTTCATAATAACCGATGAAGAGATGGCGACGAAGACTCCCGGTCTTTTTGCTGCCGGTGATGTAAGGCACAAACCCCTGAAGCAGGTTGTAACTGCTGCTGCCGACGGAGCGGTAGCTGCTATGTCTGCCGCAAAATACCTTGAGGAGAAGGAAGGGTAAAATGAGAAAACTTCTGGCTGCTGCTTTAGTCTTTTCCCTCTTTGCAGTTTCCGGCTGTCAAAAGGAGTCTACAGGTGTAAAACCTGTTGAGAAGACTGCAACTGCCGAGAATTCCGGGGTAAAAGCTTATGATTTTACTTTTACAGACATTAACGGGAAGAAGCACAAGCTTTCGGATTACAGAGGGAAGGTCGTTGTAGTCCAGTTCTTCGGAACTTACTGTCCTCCTTGTAAAGCCGAAATGCCTGCACTTGAAGAAATTTACAAGAAACACGGCGGTAAGGTCGTTGTAATAGGTCTTTCTGTTGACTATATAGGCCTTCCGTCGGAAAAACTGAAGGGCTTTGTGGAGGAAATGGGAATTACCTACCCTGTAGGATCTTCGACTGAAAAGGCTTGGGAAGAGTATGCCGGCAGGATAACCGGCCTTGACTCCATTCCGCAGACCTTCATAATTGATAAAGAGGGCAGGGTAAGGTACTATGAGGTCGGATTTACACCTTCTTACATAGCTCTTTTTGAAAAGGCCGTTGAGGAACTCCTCAAAGAGTAAAGGATGAAAATAAAGAACGTTAAGTTCTACAAGGCTGCCTACGTACCCGAGGATATTCCGTCAACTCCTTACAACGAAGTGGCTTTTGTCGGGCGTTCGAACGTCGGAAAGTCTTCCCTCCTGAATACCCTTGCCAACAACTTTAAGCTGGCGAGAGTAAGTTCTGAGCCGGGTAAGACCCGGTCTATCAACTTTTACCTGGTGGATGGAAAGTTTTTTCTGGTTGATCTGCCCGGTTACGGTTTCGCCAAAGTTCCCCTGAAGGAGCAGAGGAGGTGGAGAGAGCTTATTGAGGGGTACTTGAAAGGCAGGGACAGGTTGAAGGGGATTTTCCTTCTGGTTGACTCGAGGGTTGGACCTACCGAGAAGGACATTCAGATGAAGGAATGGCTTGAGTTTTACGGCATTCCTTACGTTGTTGTGGCCACTAAAGTTGACAAACTTAAAAGGTCTGAAAGGCAGGGGCTTGAAAAGAGAATATTAGGAAAACTTGGTTCTGACGTGGATGTTATTCCCTTCTCTTCGAAGACAAGGGAGGGAAGGGATAAGCTTCTCAAGAAACTCAGGGAACTTTTAAGCGGGTAATGATAGAAGAGCTGAGGCTGAAGGATTTTGGCTCTATAACGGGAGAGCTTCTATTTTCTCCCGGTTTCAACGTGATAGTGGGCGAAACCGGTACCGGAAAGTCCCTCCTGCTCAGCAGTGTGGAGTTTCTTAAAGGTGCAAAGTCTTCCGTTTCGAGGGACGGTTCATTTGTAGAGGCCGTCTTTACTGTTAACGGAGAGGAGCTGATAGTAAGGAGGGAAGTTTCGGGAGGGCGTTCCCGGTACTTCCTGAACGGGCGGAGAGTTCCGCAGAAAGTTGTCGAGGAAGCAGTATCTCCCCTCCTCCTTTTTCAGTCGCAGAGACAGTCGGTTAAACTGCTGAAGCCCTCTTATCAGCTTTCTGTCCTTGACAGGATTTCCGATTCTGAAGGACTTCTGGAGGACTATAAGAAACTCTACTCCCGCTACAGGGAATTGCTGTCGGAGCTTGAAAACTTGAGGAAGTCCCTGTCCGATAGGGAGAGGGAAATAGATATTCTCAAGTATCAGATAGAGGAGATAGAGACTGCGGCCATTAAGCCCGGAGAGGAAGAAGAACTGCTCAGGCTCAGGGAGGTTGTATCCCGGGCAGAAAAGGTGGCTAAGCTGAGGCAATTTTCCCTCCACCTGCTTTACGAGGGGGAACCTTCCGTTCTTGACCTTGTTTCGAAGCTCATAAGGGAATTTGAAGAGATTGAACTATACTCCGAAATTGTCAGGGAGCTTAATGAGATTTACTACAAGCTTGAGTCCGTTGTTTCGGAGATTGAGAAGCGCGTTCAAGTCCCGGAAACCGAACTGTCTCTGGAAGAGATAGAAGATAGACTTTATCAGATTGAAAGAATCAAGAGGAAGTACGGCGGTACCCTTGAGAAGATAGAAGAGTTCTTGGCGGAGGCGAGGGAAAAGCTTGAGAAGCTTCTAAATGCCGAAACCGACCTTGAAGCGGTTGAAGCTCAGCTGAAATCTGTTGAAAGGGAACTTTTTGACGTCTCTTCAAAGCTGTCCGAATTGAGGAAAAAGGGAGCGGTTAAGCTTAAAAATCTGGTTCTTAAAGGTTTCAAAGAGCTGGGTCTTGAGGAGGCAAGGTTTGAGGTTGAGGTAAAGGAGCTGTCCGAACTTACTCCGGTCGGGAGGGATTCGGTCAGATTCCTGTTTTCCGGAAATCCTTCCCTTCCCCTTTCTCCTCTTTCCGAGTCCATTTCGGGAGGAGAACTTTCCCGATTCCTTTTGATTCTACTTTCTGTAGTTTCCCTTCCGAATATGACTATGGTTTTTGATGAAATAGATGCAGGAATGTCGGGTAAAATAGTGGGAAAGGTGGCGCGGAAGCTGAGGGAGATTTCAAGAAGGCAGCAGGTTATAGCCGTTACCCATTCGCCTCAGGTTGTAGCCGCTGCCGACAGGGTCTTTAAGCTGGAGAAAGTGGAGGGCAAGGTTTCTGTTACCCTGCTTTCCGGAGAGGAGCTTGAAAGGGAGCTTGCCCTTATGATATCCGGAGAAGTGACGGAAGGCAGCCTCAAGGCAGCCAAGGATCTACTGAAAAAATGGGAGGAGTGATGGGACACGGAGTTCACGGTCAAGGAGCAGAGCAGGTAGGAGGCATCCTTCACGCTTTTAACCTGCACCTTACAAAGTCGGAACTTGCCGAGCTTTCGGTTTTACTCTTTCTCTTTACTTACGCAATGATTCTCCTTGAAAAGTTCTTTCACAGAACCATTGCGGCTTTGGTGGGAGCTTCCCTTACGCTTGTTGTGGGAGTGATTACTCCCGAAAAGGCCTGGGAAGCAATCGACCAGAATACAATCCTCTTGCTTTTCGGAATGATGAACATCGTTACGGTTATGGGTAAGAGCGGTTTCTTCCACATAGTTGCGGCAAAGGCCGTCAAGTTTACAAAAGGCTCTCCGACAAGGGTTCTCTGGGTCTTTTCCCTCTTAACGGCCGTCTTTTCGGCCTTTCTTGATAACGTTACGACCGTTCTCTTTATGGCTCCCGTGATGATTAACATTGCCGAAAAGCTGAGACTCAACCCTATTCCTTACCTTATTGCCATAGTTCTTGCTTCAAACACCGGAGGTACTGCTACGCTGATCGGCGATCCGCCCAACATAATCATCGGAAGCATTGCCGGTAAAACGTTCAATGACTTCCTTATAGAGGTTGCCCCTTACGCGATTATTGCCTTCATACTCGGCCTGATGGTTATGCACCTGATGATGGCAAAGGGAGGATTTTTGAAATCCCAGGCTACAGAGGAGGAGCTGAGGGAGATACTATCAGGGGAAGTTGATGAGGAGCTTCTTGACAGGAAGCTCATGAAAAAGTCCGTGATTGTTTTCCTGATAACCATTATCCTCTTTATCCTGGGCCACAACTTGGGGCTTGAGCCGGGAGTGATTGCCCTCTTTATGGCTACTCTCCTTGCCCTCATCAGCGGGCTTTCTCCGGCGTGGATCCTTGAAAGGGTTGAGTGGACGACGCTCATCTTCTTCATGGGCTTGTTCATGGTCGTCGGAGCTTTGGAGGTAAACGGGGTCTTTGAGGCTGCGGCCAACTGGTTGATAAGGGAGATCGGGGAGAACATCCATGCGGGTATTCTGATAGTCGGTTTTGTATCTGCCCTGATTTCCGGTTTTGTGGATAATATACCCTTTACGATGTCGATGGCTTACGTTCTGAAGGGAATGGAAGCTCAGATGGGAAGCGTTATGGATCCCCTCTGGTGGTCCCTTTCCCTCGGTGCGTGTCTCGGCGGTAACCTGACCCTGATAGGTGCTTCGGCTAACATCGTTACTGCCGACATAGCGGAGAGGAACGGATACAAGATAGACTTCTTCAGGTTTATGAAGTACGGAACGCCCGTTGCTGCTGTTACTGTTATTGTTGCGCTTCTTCTATTCTACTTAGAGCACGCAGTTTTCGGAGGGTTTTGATGAGGGTCATTGAAAGACTGTTTGAAGCTTTTCTGTGGAGAACGAGGTGGCTTGTTATATTTGCAGTAATCTTCTCCCTTCTTGCCTCTTTAGGCCTCTTTATAGTAGCTTCCTGTGAGATTTTTGACCCGATTTCAAACCTTTTCTCCCACGGCTTTCATATCTCTGAAGAAGAGCATGAGCACCTTGTCGGTGCGATAGTAGGAGCTATAGACCTGTACCTTATAGCTACCGTCCTCATCATCTTTTCCTTGGGGCTTTATGAACTTTTCATAAGCAAGATTGATGAAGCCGAAAGCGATGAAAACTCTTCGAAAATCCTTGCCATTCACAGCCTCGACGACCTTAAGGAAAAGCTTGCGAAAGTAGTTCTTATGGTTTTAATAGTTACCTTCTTTAAGTATGCCATTCACATAAAGTACGAAACTCCCCTTCAGACTCTCTACCTTGCTGTAGGAGTTCTGATGCTTGCCCTTGCCCTCTACTTCAGCCACAAGAAGCACTGAGGTTTAAATGGCAGAAAAGGATAAGCAGAAAACCGAACGGATTACGGGAACTCAGAAGGCTGCCATATTGATCCTTTCTCTTCCCGAAGATATAGCCGTGAATGTCATAAGGAATTTAAAAGAGCACGAGCTTACGAGGCTGGCCAAGACCATACTCTCTTTGGGAACAGTTAAGAAAGATATGGTAAAGCTTGTTCTGAAGGAGGCCTATGACGAGCTGTCGGAGATTGCTCCGCTGAGGACAGCTCCTGAAGAGCTTCGGAAGCTCCTTGAAAAAGCACTTCCGCCCGACAAGCTTCAGCAGCTCTTGGAAGAGACGATGCTTTCGGAGTCGGGCAAGGTGGTTTTTGAAGAGCTTCAAAAGATGGATCCGAAGTTCATAGCGAAGCTCATCGAGAAGGAGCACCCCCAGATTATAGCGATAATCCTGTCCCAGCTTCCGCCGATGAAGGCTGCCGATGTCATTCAGTACCTGCCCAAGCGCCTTGGGGTTACGAACGTTCAGGAAGAAGTTGTTAAGAGACTTGCGCTCCTTGAGAAAATATCGATGAAGACGCTTAAGATTGTTACGGAAGCTCTTGAGGATGAGCTGGCGAGCATAGGTGCCGGTAAAGAGCAGACCCTCAGCGGAATAGATATTGCGGCGGAAATCGTTAATAACCTTCCCAAGGAAATTGCACAGGAGCTACTTGACCAGATCAGGAAGGAGAATCCTTCCCTTGCCGACTCCATTGAGGAGAGGATGTTTAAGTTTGAAGATATCATTAAGCTCGATAACAGGGCTATTATTGAAATACTCAAGGCTGTTGATAAGAACGATCTGCTCCTTGCCCTCAAAGGTGCTCCGGAGGAGATACTCAACAAGTTCCTTTCCAACATGTCTAAGAGGGCAGCCCAGATGTTCCTTGAAGATCTCGAAGCCCTGGGCCCTGTTAAAAAGTCCGACGTTGAGAGGGCAAGGAAGAAGGTCATTGCTATAATTAAGAAGCTTGCAGAAGAAGGTAAGATAGAGCTCGGCGGTTCCGAAGAGCTTGTATAGTGAGGTCTTATGTCTGAAGAGTTCCTCTCTCAAGAAGAAATAGATGCGCTTCTTGGCGGTGGAGAGCCGAAAAAAGAGGAGAAGGCTCCGGACGTCCGTCCTTTTGACTTTTCCCAGGTTGAGCAGATAAAGAAAGGCGGAGTCCCCGGTTTAGAGCTTCTTTTTGAGAGGTGGGTGAAGCTCTTCAGAGAGGAGATAAGGCGGCTCGTTCCCCAGATAAGTATGGTTACCAAGGAGTCGGTCTACATCACGCGCTTTAACAACTTTATGATCAAAATACCGATGCCTGCGAGCTACAGCATTGTGTCGATGAAGCCTTTTAAGGAGAACTTTCTTTTCATCCTTGACTCGAGGCTCGTTTTTGTCGTTATAAGCGTTATGTTCGGGGGGCCAGCGAAACCATTTAAGATTGAAGGAAGGGAGTTTACAAAACTCGAAATGCGGATAATTCAGGATATGGTCAAGATAGCCCTCTTTACCTTTGAGGATGTCTGGAAGGAGGTTTATCCGGTAGAGCTTGAGTTGAAAGGGATAGAGCTTAACCCGGCTCTTGCCAGGATCGTTGCAGGAAACGAAAAAGTTATAGTTGTTGAGTGTACTATGGATATAGACGGTTACGAAGCTCCCTTTTTCTTCTGCTTTCCTCAGGGCCTCTTTATGCCCATAAAGGAGTTAATCTTTTCTGAGTCTCTGTTTGCGGAAAAAGATCCGGTCTGGGAAAGCCACCTGAAGGAGAAAGTTCTCAGAACCAAACTGAAGTTGTCGCTGGAACTTGGGAAGAAAAAGCTGAAGATGGGGGAAGTCCTTGCGTGGAAGGTCGGTGACAGGTTGCCCCTTGAGGTTTCAAAGGAAGACCTCCTGAGGTTGTGCGTTGAAGGCAGGCCGAAATTCTACGCTAAGCTCGGAAAGGTTAAAGATAGATATGCGGCTTTAATACAGGATTACATTAACGGAGTCGGTGATGGCAGAGGAGGAGAAGGAGAAGAGCCAGGAGGAGCTGGCGAAAGAGTGGGAGGAAGCCCTGAAACAGCAGGAGGAGAAGGCTGAAGAGGGAGATGCCGAGAAAGAAAGTGCCGGGGAAGGAGCCCAGTCTGAAGAAGACATAATGGCGGCTTGGGAAGAAGCCCTTGCACAGCAGGAGTCTCCTTCTCAAGAAAAGGAAGAGCCGCAGCAGGGATGCAGTGACGAGAAGTACGAGCTTTTAAAGGACATTCCTTTAGAGATAACGGTTGAGATAGGCAGTACCGAACTTCCCCTTGAGGAAATACTCAAGCTCCATCCGAACAGCGTCGTAGAGCTTGATAGGTTTATTGAAGATCCTGTCGATATTAAGATAAATGGTAAACTTGTTGCAAAGGGTAAACTGTACGTTGTTAAGGAAAACTTTGGCGTTGAAATTGTCCAGATAATAACTCCGGAAGAACGCTTGAAGCTTATCGAGGAGTAAAAATGGCGGTTTCTTTCCAGACAATGTACGTTTTAGCTGCGGGTGGCGAAAGGGCAATGGAGCAACTTGACGTTACCGCAAACAACATTGCTAACGTTAACACTCCGGGATTTAAAAAGATTCTTGAAGAAGAAATGTCCCAGCACATTCCGCAGAACGGCGGAGATGCCTATAACCTGCTTGTCTTTCCGAGATTTAAAGCAACCCACGTGCTGTTGTCGGAGGGGGCGCTTAAAAAGACCGGAAATCCCTTTGACTTAGCCCTTAAAGGTGAAGGTTTTTTTGCTGTAAAGACGAAAGGAGGAGAGGTTTATACGAGGAACGGACACTTTACCCTTGGTACTGACGGAAAGCTCGTTGACTCAAATGGTAATCCTGTTCTCGGTATAGATGACAGAGAGATAATCCTTTCAGGAAGAGGAAAGGTAACCGTTGATAAGGATGGAGTCATTTACGAGGACGGCAGGAAAGTCGCAGTCCTTAAAGTGGTTAACTTCCGGTCGGTAAGTCCTGTGGGGGATTCTTACTACCGGGGAATCGGTTCTCCTCAGCCCACTGATGCGGCCGTTCTTCAGGGATATCTTGAATCCTCGAATGTTGATCCCGTTAAAGAGATGGTTGAACTTATAAATGCCCAGAGGCGTTTTGAGATGTACGGTAATCTCATTAGGGGGCTTGACGGCCTTAACCAGAGGTCGGTAGAAATCGGGAAAGTTTAGAGGAGGGAGATATGCTTAGGGCTTTGTGGACTTCGGCTTCAGGAATGGAAGCTCAGCAGACAAACCTCGACGTTATATCCCACAATATAGCCAACGTTAATACGGTCGGGTTTAAGAAGTCGAGGGCAAACTTTGAGGACTTGATCTACCAGGATATAAGAGATCCCGGAGTTATGAGTTCTGAGGAAAATAGAGTTCCTTCGGGAATCCAAATTGGACTGGGAGTTAAAGTTTCTGATGTCAGCAAAATATTTACCCAAGGAAGTCTTATAAAGACTGATAAACCCTTGGACGTTGCCATTCAGGGAGAGGGCTTCTTTAAGATAGAGCTTCCGGGCGGAGGGGAGGCCTACACGAGGGCCGGGGATTTCCAGCTGGACGATGAGGGTTATGTTGTTACTCCCGAAGGATATAAGCTTTCTCCGAACATTCAGATATCGTCTCCCGAAACCGTGGTCAATATTTCTATTTCTCCGAACGGCAAGGTTTACGTTGTAAGGAACACAGGGGGGCAGCAGGTAACTGAAGAAGTCGGGACTATAAAGCTTTACCGCTTTATAAACCCCGCCGGGCTTAAGGCCATTGGCGGCAACCTGCTTGTCCAGACCGATGCTTCGGGAGAGCCGATAGAAGGGGATCCCAATACCGACGGTTTTGGAAAGCTAACTCAGGGTTTTCTTGAAGCTTCGAACGTTAACATCGTTGAGGAAATGGTGAACTTAATTGTTGCTCAGAGGGCTTACGAGATAAACTCAAAAGGAATAATAACTGCAGATGAGATGCTCAGGACGGTGGCTACGCTTAAGTCTTAAAGCAGTTTTCCTGCTGCTCGTTTTGATTTGTTACTCTTCCGCCGCCGTTGTTGAGCTAAAAGACAGGGCTGTTGTCAGCGGAAAAGACGTGCTCCTTTCGGATATAGCCGTCATCTCCGGTAATGGGGCTGAAGGTTTAAGGTACATCGAGGTTTCTTCTTCGCCGCCTCCCTGCAGGGAAAAAAGACTTTCGAAGTCTGAGGTTGTTTCAAGAATTACTGAATTTTTGAAGAGGCGGGATGGCAATTTTGATAAGGTAGAGGTGAGGGGAGCGGAAACTGTTACGGTATGGAGGAAGTGCCTTAAAGTAGATAGGGAGCACGTTGAATCCCTGGTAAAAGCCTACCTTAGGAAGTACTATCCGGATTTGACGGTTGTAAGGGTGCCTTTCTATGCTTTTAACGTTCCTTCGGGGGAGTTTGAGGAGAGACTTGAACTCGACTCTATTTCTGAAAAGTACGCTTACTTTGAGTATATAGTCTCCGTTAACGGTAAGGTGTATAAGAGGGTTCGGCTTCCTGTTAGGATTGAGAAGCTTGTAAAGGTAGTTGTTTCCAGAGTTCCGATACCTAAGGGAGCAGTAATCACTGCTGATATGATTCAGCTCAAGGAGATCCCTTCTTCAAAGTCGAGGGGGACTTTCGGTAAGCCGGAGTTTGTTATCGGGGGAAAGGCAAGGAGAAAGATTCCGGCCGGCACGATTATCAGGGAAAGGGATATAGAACCGAACTTTGCCGTCAAAAAGGGAATGCCCGTAAAGGTCATTTACAGATCGGGGGCCATAAGGATCGAGCTTCTCGGGGTTTCTCTGGAAAACGGTTTTGTGGGGAATATAATAAGAGTGAAAAACATCTCTACCGGAAAAGTTCTGTTATGCAGAGTTACTGGAAATGGTGTTGTGGAGTTTGTCTCTCGTTAGTTTTCTTTTCCTGTGCGGATAGGCCGAAAGGTAAGGTTGTTGCTTTTCCTCCTCAACCGCCTCCGGAAGTCGCTTCTGTAAAGCCTTCTCCGGGTTCCCTTTTCGCGGGAACTCAGGGAGACCTCTTTTCCGACCCGAAAGCCAGAGAAGTCGGTGATGTAGTTACCATTGAGGTTTACGAGAACATTTCGGGTTCGGGCAGTTCCCAGAACAGCTCTTCGAAGAAGTCCACCTACGATCTTAACGTAAATAAGCCGACGCTTTTCGGTAAGAAGGTTCCCGGTAAAAGCAAAGATCCACTTGTCGGCTTTTCAACCTCACCGTCAACAACGTTTACCGGTAAAGGGGCAACCAAAAGAAACGCAAAGCTTATTGCTACCATATCGGCAAGGGTTGTAAAGGTTTATCCCAACGGGGATCTCTACGTTGTCGGTGAAAAAGTTATAAGGATAAACGACGACTACCAGGTTTTAAGGATTTCGGGAATAGTTAGGCCGGAGGATATTTCTCCCGATAACAGGGTTCCCTCCTCCAAAGTTGCAAACATGTACGTGGAATACAACGGAAAGGGTTACTTTAACGAGTCCCAGAGGCCGGGCTGGCTTGCCCGCTTCCTCTCAAAGATCTGGCCCTTTTGAGGTGGTGTAGTGGGAAGGACGAAGTTTTTCGCTCTTTTCTTGTGGATTTTCCTCAGCCTTGCCTCTTCTGCGGCGGAGGTTTCGATTGGTACTGTTGCGAACGTGGTGGGAGTCAGGCCTAACTACTTAACGGGCTACGGTATTGTTGTCGGTTTAAACGGCAGCGGAGACGGAACTACCAGCATTTTTACCCTCCAGAGTATAGCCAATATGCTCAGGAGAATGGGGATATACGTTGACCCGAAAGCAATAAAAACAAAGAACGCGGCGGCCGTTATAGTAACGGCAAAGCTTCCTCCCTTTGCAAAGCCCGGAATGACCTTTGACGTTGAGGTTGCTTCTCTCGGTGATGCGAAGAGCCTCTCAAACGGCGTGCTTATAAGGACTCCCCTTAGGGGACCTGATGGGAAGATATACGCCTTTGCCCAGGGGCCTGTCTCCACAGGCGGGGGATTCAGTGAATCAAACAGGGGAGGGAAAGTGCAGAAGAACTTTCCCACTACCGGTATCATACCGGGCGGAGGGATTGTTGAGAGAGCTTTGCCTTTTGAACTTTCCGATACCAAAGAGCTTGTGTTGACACTTAACAGACCTGACTTTTCCCTGGCTTCCGAAATAGCATTCAAGGTGAACAGCTACTTTAAACAGAATATAGCAAAGGCGGTAGATTCCGCGACGGTTAAGATTTCCTACATACCGGGTTACGACAGAGTGAAGTTTATATCCGAAATACTGAGGCTTAAGGTTGAAACGAATCCGGAGCCTACTGTTGTTATCTATGAAAGGACGGGAACGGTCATAATGAGCGGGGATATAAAAATAGACCCTCCGGTTTACGTTTCCCACGGAAACATTTACGTTTCTGTTATGAAGCAGCCTATGGTTTCCCAGCCCGCACCGTTTTCCAACGGAACTACGGTTACTACTGAGCAGGTCACTACTACCGTCAGGGAAGAAAACGGCAGGATATTCAGTATAAACTCTCCGTCTCTCAGGGATCTTGTTAAAGCCCTTAATGAGCTCGGAGTTTCTCCGGGAGACCTTATTGCCATAATCCAGGCCATGAAAGCGGCGGGGAAGCTCCACGCGAAGGTTATAGTAATGTAGGGAGGATACCTTGAAGGTAGACAGCACTGGTGTTTACTGGGATATCGGAAACCTTAAGGAGATAAAGAAGCCTCTGGAAGCGGTTGTGGAATTTGAGGCCTTTTTCTTCCGCACGTTCCTGAAAGAAGCAAGGAAATCTATACCGGAGGGGCTTTTTAACAGCTCCTTTACCTCTAAGTTCTACTTTGACATGCTTGATATGCAGATTTCCGAAGTTGTTGCGAAGCAAGATCCGCTTAAGCTCAAGGTAGTTTTTGAAGAGGCCATTAAAAGGTACACCTCCCTTTCCGAAGGGGAGAAATGAAAGAAACCGTAGCCCTTTACTACAGCAGGTTTTACAAATACTCTGATGCTGTCTTTGTTGCTCTGATACTGGCGATTCTGGCCAGCATGATACTTCCCATTCCCTCTTTTTTACTCGATGTTCTTCTAACAACCAGCATAACCTTTTCCCTCATAATCTTGATGGTTACCGTTTACGTGAAAAGTCCTCTGGAACTTTCTTCTTTCCCTTCTCTGCTTCTTCTTGCAACGCTTTTCAGGTTGTCCCTTAACGTTGCCACTACCAGGAGGATACTCCTTCACGGTCATGAGGGGCCCGATGCTGCAGGTAGTGTCATTAGGGCTTTTGGGGAGTTTGTTGTAGGCGGGAACTATATAGTTGGAATTGTCGTTTTCATAATCCTTGTTGTCATTAACTACATCGTGATAACAAAGGGAACGGAGAGGATTTCTGAAGTTGCCGCCCGTTTCGTCCTCGATGCAATGCCCGGAAAGCAGATGAGCATTGATGCCGACCTCAACGCCGGTTTGATCGATGAGAAGGAGGCAAAAAGAAGAAGGGAGGAGATAGCAAGAGAGGCGGACTTTTACGGTGCCATGGACGGTGCGTCCAAGTTCATAAGGGGAGATGCGATAGCAGGGATAATCATTACGCTTGTGAACATTATAGGAGGGCTTTTGATAGGCGTTTTCCAGCATCACTTGAGCTTTGCAGATGCTGCGAAAACCTTCACGATACTGACGGTCGGTGACGGACTTGTCTCTCAAATCCCTTCCCTCGTTACGTCAACTGCCGCGGGTCTTATGGTGACAAGAGCAGCGGCAGAGACAGACCTTGGGCACGAGATATTTAAACAGCTTACGGGTTACTACAAGCCCCTTTTTATGGCTGCGGTAGCCCTGGCGATAATAGGAATAGTTCCGGGAATGCCTACCGTTCCATTTGCCCTTCTTTCGGCACTTGTTGCTGCAGTCGGTTACATGGTTTACCTTGCCGAGAGGGAGAGAGAGGTAAAGGAGGCGGAGGAGAGGGCGAGGAAACTGCTGAAAGAGGCCAAGAAAGAAGAGGAGCCGGAAGAGCTTATTGTTCAGCCTGAGCCGATAACCCTTGAGATAGGTTACTCCCTCATTCCTTACGTTGATGAGAGTCAGTCCGGCGAGATTGTAAAGAAGATAAAGAACCTGAGGAAGCAACTGGCGAAAGAACTTGGAATTATAATTCCCCTCGTTCACCTCAGGGATAACCTTGAGCTTAAGCCCAACGAGTACAGGATACTCCTCAGGGACGTTGAAGTTGCGAGGGGGGAAGTTGTGCCCGGAGCTTACCTGGCAATAGATACCGGGGGAGTAAAGGGGAAAGTGAAAGGGAAGCCTACTAAGGAACCCGCCTTTGGTCTTACTGCTTACTGGGTTGATGAAAGTGAAAAGGATAGGGCGAAGCTCCTGGGATATACGGTCGTTGATATAGCGACTGTAATAGTTACCCATCTGTCGGAAGTTATAAAACGTCATGCCCATGAAATTGTAAGCAGGGCTGATGTAAAGCAGCTCGTTGATAACCTGTCAAAGAAGTATCCGGTGGTAAAGGAGATGGTTCCGGAGCCGGTCTCTTACGGTGTGCTGACTAAGGTAATTCAGAACTTGCTGAAAGAGGGTATTCCCGTTAAAGACCTGCTTACGATAATAGAGGCTATAGCCGATAACATCGAAAAGACGAACGATCCGGATTTACTGACGGAGTTTGTCAGGCAATTCCTTTCGAGACTGATAACCAGTCTCTATTCGAAAGAGGGCGTTTTAACTGCCCTAACCCTTTCTCCCGATTCTGAGGAGTATATTTCAAACAAGATTAAGGAAAACGGAGGTATTCTGCCGCCCCTTGATCCCGTTTTTGTACAGAATCTTGTAAGGAGTATCAGCCAGAGTCTTCAGCCTTTTCTTGTTAATCAGCTTATTCCTGTTTTGATTACATCTCCGGCGGTCAGGCGTTTTGTCAGGAGGATAGTTGAGCCGTATATTCCAAACCTGGCCGTAATTTCGTACACTGAAGTGGAACCGGGAGTTAAGGTGAACATTGTGGGGACGGTTAAGGGAGAATGAACGTAAAGGTTTACGAGGGTGAGGAATTAGAAGCCCTTATTGAAAGGGCGAAGAAAGAGCTTGGGGATGTTGAAATCCTCTACTATGAAGTAGAGAAGAAGCGGAGTTTTATTCCTTTCTTCGGAAAGAAACGCTACAGGCTCTTTGTTATGCCGAGGCCGAAGGTAGAAGAAGGGGATCGGGAGGATAAGGACAGGGAGGAGCTTGTAGAGATAAAGAAGGAGATTGAGGAGCTTAAAGGCCTGTTAGCTTCTGTTACCTCTTCTGCCGCTCCGCCTCAACCCCTTCCCGAGCATATTGATAAGGAGCAGGTTTTTGCCGATAAGAGGATATTCCTTGAGTTCTCAGGAGATGCCGTAGAACTTATACAGCTTCTCATTAAGAAAGGCGTTAATCCGGAAATAGCGGAAGAAATAGTAAGGGATTCCTGCGGTTTAGATATAGAGACGGAAAAGCTTGATCTTAATACGGCTACTTTCAGGGAAGCTGTGCTTAAAGGTGTTGAAGGTAGGATAAAGTTTACCGGTGAGTTTAAGGTAGAGGATGGAGACAAGAGGGTTTTTGCTTTTATCGGACCTACGGGGGTTGGGAAAACAACAAACCTTTTTAAAATTGCCTCTAAGTTTGTCATAGAGCAGGAGCTTCGAGTCGGCGTAATAACAACGGATACCTTTAAGGTCGGTGCCGTTCAGCAGGCCAGGACTTATGCCTCGATTCTTAACATTCCCTTTTTTGTTGTTACCGACTCGAAGAAGCTGAAGGAGACGCTTTCGGGTCTTGAGAACCTTGATGTTGTGCTGATAGATACGGTGGGCAGAAGCCATTACGACTACTGGAGATTGGGGGAAATAAAAGCCACTCTTTCCGGAGCTTCCATCTCTATGGATCTTATTCTCCTGATAAGCTGCAACTACGATACTTCCGAAGCTGTTGAGGTTGTAAATCGCTACCGTTCTTTCTTTTCAATAAGTTCCCTCTTTTTCACCAAGGTTGATGAAACCTCAAAGCCCGGAATTATGGTCAACCTGCCCGTGATTACGGGACTGCCGGTCTCTTACGTTAGTACCGGACAGAGGGTTCCGGAGGATATAAAGTTGCTCACTCCTGAAGTTGTAACAGACTACCTTGTAGGGGCGTGATGGAGAGTCAGGCGGATAAGCTTTTAAACCTTGTTAAGGAGAAGGAGAAGAGAGGAAGGACTCGAATAGTTTCCGTAGCCAGCGGGAAAGGAGGAGTCGGCAAAACGGGGTTTGCTACTTCTCTTGCCTACGTTCTTGCAAATACTTTTTCGAAGAAAGTTCTCCTCCTCGACTGCGATATCGGTCTCGGTAACGTTCACCTTCTGCTCGGCTTGAATCCCGAGAGGAACTTAAAGTCTGTTCTTTCGGGACGGAGTATCGAAGAGGTTGTTCAATCAGCATATAACTTTGATGTTGTCCTGGGCTTTTCGGGGATAAACTCGGTAGAGGAGCTGGAATCTGTTGAGAGTTCTTCCATTTTCCTCCAGCTTGAGAGCGTGCTGAACAGGTACGATTACGTAATCTTGGATAACTCTGCCGGCCTTAACAGGAATACCATCGGTTTCTCAAGGCTTGCCTCCGTAACCTACGTGGTAACGACGCCGGAACCGACAGCCCTTACTGATGCATATGCCTTTATAAAGTCTCTTTATAAGCTGTACGGTTATTCATCGTTTAAGGTGGTTGTTAACATGGTTTCTTCCCGCAGGGAGGGATTTGAAACCTTTGAAAGGCTTGATACTTCCACGAGGAAATTCCTGTCCCTTCCCCTAAAGCTTGCGGGGATACTTCCCCTGTCAAAAAGGGTGAAGGAAGCACTAAAGTTTGGAAGGCCTGTTCTGGAACTCTTTCCCGGAGATGAGTATTCTGTGGAGATGAAAAAGATTGCCCAGCTAGAGACGGGAGAGGCCATTCCTGAAGAGGAATCGGGAATAGTCAGTCGCCTTCTTAGATTCTTGAGGGAAGGGGTATGAATGTACCGAAAATCGAGGAAAGAACTTGTTCTTGAAAACCTCCCCCTTGTAAAGAAGGTGGCTAACAAGATCTACAGGAGAATTCCGGAAGGAGCTGTTGACTTTGATGAGCTGGTTAACGTTGGAGTTATCGGGCTTATGAAGGCGATAGACAATTACGACAGTGAAAAGGCCAAGTTTTCAACCTATGCTTACATAAAAATTAGGGGAGAAATTCTTGATTTCCTGAGAAAGCTCGATTTTTTACCGAGGAACGTTAGGGAAAAGGTAAAGAACGGAAATGTAGAGGATTTGAAGGAGGAAGTGATTTCACTTATCTCCATTGAGGAGAGCCTTTTTTCAAACAGCGATAAGTATACTGTGAAGGATATACTCGTCTCTAAGGAGAGGACGCCTGAAGAGGAAGCCATAATTCGTGAGATAAAAGAGAAGCTTATGGAAGCTCTTAACTGCCTTTCGGAGAGGGAGAAGCTGGTTCTTCAGCTTATCTTTGTTGAGGAGCTTGACCTTAAGTCTATTTCGCAAGTTCTTGATATTTCTGTTTCGAGGGTTTCTCAGATAAAGGGAACTGCTTTGAGGAAGCTCAAGGAGTTTTTATCTGATAAACTATAATCTTAAAGAGAGCCGAATTCGGGAGTTATTTCAATGAACCTGCTTTCGCTCTTGCTGTCTAACTTAAAGGGCAAGGGAACTGTCCATCCGAAGTTGAAGAGGACAGTTTCTTTTAGTTCTAAAGGAATACCCGCCGGGAAAATTTCCCCTTTTGCCCTGTTTTTGTCCGAGGAACTTGATAAATCGAGTGTTAAAACAATTGCTTTTTCTAATAAAAAGTCGCATGCTCCGCCTGTATTGAGCCGTTCAGGAATTAAAGAAAAAGAACTTAGGGAACTCGGCTTTAATGAAGGCACTGTTGGAGTTTTTCCTATTTGGTTCGAGAAGGATTTACACATATTAAAGCCTTCCGTGAAAGTTAACGGTAAAGTTTCGGAAGTTTTTAAATTTTTCCCTAAAAAGAAAAATTTATCCTACGGAAAGGCTGTTTCTGCTGAAGTTGAAAAGGTAAATCAGTTCTCTCTAATCCCGCTGCACGGGAAGCCCTTGAAATTAAGCACCAAAAACGGCCGATTTAAAGCGGCAAAGCTTTTAGGTTCTATCTCCTCAGGCGATCAAAGGAAAGAAAAGTTTAGCTCTGAATCGAAAACCCAACTTTCTTTACTTCATTTGACTTCAAGTACTTTAAACACTTCCAAGCTTTTAAAATCTTTGGAAAGGAGTGGTAAAGAGAAATACTTTGACTTTCAGGCCTTTCCTTCTCTTAATAAACCGACCTTTAACTCTGAAATTCCGGCTTCTTCCGATCGTAAAAATCCTGCTTTTCCGGAAATTTCCGCTTTAATTCCCGATCGTAATCCCCCTCCATTAAGGAAGAAGATTTCGGATCCGGTTCCTCTTGTTAAGTTAGTTAAATCTGACAGAAAGTCGGGTAAAACGTCTGCAGGCGGCGGAAAAGGAGTTAAAAATCGCTTTGTTTTTAAGCTTTCGAAGGATTCCGGCCGAGCCGGTTTTAAAAAGCTCTTGCCTAAAAACAGGGATTTACGTATAGAGTTAAGTAAGGAACAGGCAGACCGTAATACTTCTCCCTATGGTGGGGCGGAGAAGCCAGATTCCGGAGATTACATAAAGGAAAGAGCGTCCTTTTTCGATACTCCAATAAAGGTAAGAGAGCAAGAAGGAAGAGAAAGTCGCGTTTTTCACTTTCCAAGGTCCGGACATGACTTTCAAAATCATAGCCTTGAACAATCTCCTTCCCTTGATCTTTCTCAGGATTATCGCGGGGAGGATTCCAGCAGATTCGAAAGAGGAAACGGACATTCCCAGACTGAGGTGGAAGTTAACCGTCACTTTCTCCTGAAGGGAGACGATTTGACGGTGAAAATTTCTCTCTTCAGGCAGAACGTTTTTAACATAAGGCTTGACCTGGGTGACAGTTTTTACTTTTCTCCGGGACTTGTTTCGGAAATTCGGGAAATAATTAAGGAAAGCGGGTTTATACCGGGCAGGATAGTAATAAAGGCTAAGGAAAAAGGTTTTTACTCCTCTAATCTGGAAAAAGAAAGAGAGAAAACTGTGGAGTTGAAGGTTTGAAGAGGATTTTCCTTTTCCTCTTCTTTTTCCTCCTATCCGTATCGGCCGGAGCCGTTGAAATTGATAGTGATGCTGTTATATACAGTAAAGGGGTCAAACAGTTTAAAATCGGTTCTTACTCTACTGCCCTTGAGTATTTTTTAAAGCTTTTGAAGCCGGAGTCAAAGTACTATAAGGATTCCCTTCTTATGCTTTCGAAAACTTACTATGCCATAGCCAGGAAGACGGGAAAGAAAAAATACCTCTGGCAAGCCCTTAATTACCTTCAGCTTTACTTTATAGCCGTCGGCAACGGGAAGCTTCCCTGGGACTACTACTATACAAAGGGAAGGATTTACGAGGCGTTGGGGTTTTACGAACAGGCGTTGGCGGTTTATAGAGTGGCCTTCCTGTATGCCGTTACCAATGAAGAGAAGCTGAAGACCACGGTGGGAATAGTGAGGACTGCCGTATGGGTTAAGCGCCCGGATATTGTTGACCAGTACTACGTGCTGGTAAGTACTGCGAAGCTGACCCCTGAAGAGGTGAAGGAAGTCGAATTCCTGAAGGGACTTATTCTGTTTAGTCAGGGCAAGTACAGAAAGGCTTTAAAACCGTTTTTCAGGGTATATCGGAAGTATGAAAGTTACCTGATAGACAACCCGGAGTATTACCTTCTGGTAGCTGAGAACGTTTACAGGATCGGAAACCTTACCTTTGCCGAACAGCTGTTCAGGAGGATAGTGAGCCTCACGAGGGATCCTGCAGTTATCAGGAAGGCCTACTTACGTCTGGGTGATATTCAATTAAGGAGGGGAGATTTAAGGCTTACCTTCGTTTACTACTACACGGTTATCAGAGACTATCCGAAGTCTGAAGAGGCAATAGTTGCAAGGCTTAAGATTATCCCTCTGATGAAGTACCGGGAAGTCCGTTATAGGGCCGAGTTAAGCAAGGAGAAGGCATTTAAGGAGCCGGTTAAGTATATAGCAGGTGTTCTCGTCAATTACCGGACGACCTATGTCGGGATTTACGCTTTAGCGGACTTAGGTTATTTGGTTTTTAAGCTGGGCGCTCCCGAAAACGTTTTCAGCAGGTTGTTGTGGGAAATTTCCCTGGTATTTCCCGAACAGGTGAAGTATGAACAGAGGGAGTTTCTGACTTACCTCTGGAAACCCTTTCTGCTTAAGCTTCCTTACGATAAGTCCTGCCTTCTCTACCGTTCAAACCCGAGGTTCTTTCAGGAAATTTTTGACAGGACAGTTCTGTTGAAGTTTGTTGAGTCCCTTAAGCGGTGTAATATGAGGTCTTTGAGGCTTGAGCTTTTAGAGTTTATGCTCAACCGCTGGAAGGACGATGAAAGCAGGATTCTTGTGGCTCAAGCGCTGTTTGAAAATAAAGATTTTGAAGAAGCCCTTAAGGTCTTGAGGAGAGTTAAGGATAAGAGCGCTTGCAGTTATAAGAAACTCCTCTTTAAACTCGGGCTTTTCCTTTCTGTGGAACTGCCTCCTCTTGAGGAGCTTCTCAAGAGCTGTCCCGGCGTCGATTCTGATGCCATTGCTGTTTACTACCTTTCTAACAAGGGAAATTTGGAAGATGCTTTTGGGATTTTCTCCCGGAGGGCCAAGGAACTTCTAAAAGCCTACGACAGCTCTCCCGTGGTTAAGGCTGCCCTCAGCTCCCTTCTTGAAAGGGGGATTGAGAAAGGAAACTACCGCGTAGTTTACGATGTTTCCAAGTCCCTTATTCTCGGGGGAGTGGACAACTGCTATGTCGGAAGCTTTTATACAATATCATCGGTTAGGCTCGGGAAGCTGAAGGAGGCAGAAAAAGAGTTTAGTCGTCTGAAAAGCTGTACCGACGAACTTTCTAAGGTTGCAAGGGCTGTTTACGAAGATGCCCTTTTAGAGGAGAGAGGAGGTTTCTGATGGGGGATCCGTTCAAGGTTTTAAAGCCCCTTGAGACGGGAGCTGTTTACTTCTTTGAAAGGTCAAAGGTTATCCAGAGCAACATTGCCAACGCCGATACTCCCTTTTACAAGCCCAAGGATCTCGTTTTCGAAAGAGAGCTTGAAAGCGGATTGGCCTTGAAAAGAACGGATCCGAAACACATAGACCCTGCCGGGGAAAGAAAGGTCGGGTTTAAAGAGGTCGAGGTTAACGACGTTTCCGGTTACGACGCTAATAAGGTTGATTTAGATAAAGAGCTTGGAAAGCTTGCCGAAACGGCAATAATGGTCAGGGCCATAAATGAGGCCATAAGGAAAGAAATAGGCAAGTTGAAGCTCTCGATTAGCGGGAGGTAGTTATGATTTTTAAAGGCCTTGAGGTATCCCTCACGGGAATGGTAGCCCAAAGGGTCAGGATGGATATAGCTTCGAGCAACCTTGCCAATGCCAACTCCCTTGATGAGAACGGCAGGCCTTACAGGAGGAAGATGCCGGTCTTTGAGGCTGTTCTGGTAGAAGAAGGGGAAACAAAGCTTTACAGGGTAAGGGTTAAAGAGATAAAAGAAGATCCCTCTCCGTTTAAGCTGAAGTACGATCCGAACAACCCGTTGGCGGATGAAAAAGGATACGTGAAGCTCCCCAACGTTGACCCTCTGAGGGAGATGGTTGATATGCTTTCTGCTATGAGGAGCTATCAGGCGAATCTAACCGCCTTTAATACCCATAAAGGAACGATACTGGGAGCGATTGACATACTTAAGGCTTAAGGAGTTAAATCATGAAAGTTGAGTTTGACGCTAATTTCTCTCCCCTGCTTCTACCGGAAAAGAAGGATAAGGGTAAAGTTTCGGGCTTTGAGAAGGTTTTGCAGGATTTTCTGAAGAGTGTTAATGACCAGCAGCTCGAGGCAAGGGAGGTAGAAAAAGCCCTGTCAGAAGGAAGGATTTCAAACATTGAAGAAGCTATGTTCAAAATAGAGCGGGCAGACCTTTCGTTACGGCTTCTCGTTGAGATCAGGAATAAGGCACTTGAGAGCTATCAGGAAATCATGAGGATGCAGGTATAGGAGCAGTAATTGGATGCAAAAGAACTAAAGGAAAAGATAGAAAGCTTCTTAAGGGAGCACGCCAATCCGAGGACTATTGTTCTGGTTCTTGCAGCCTTTACGTTGGTTGCTTTTCTTTCTTTTCTTGCGCTCCACAGGGGCGGTGAGGGGAACTATGCCGTGCTTTATACCCATCTCAGTCCTGACGATGCCGGTGAAATCCTTTCCGTCCTTCAACAGGAGAAGATTCCCTACAAGGTTGTCGGGGACGGAAGCATCATAATGGTTCCCAAAGATAAAGTCTATGATGTCAGGCTGAAGCTTGCAGCGAAAGGACTGCCCCACGGAAAGGTCGTGGGATTTGAGATATTTGATGAGCCGAAGCTCGGAATTACCCAGTTTCAGCAGAATGTCGAGTATTTAAGGGCCCTTCAAGGGGAACTTGAGAGGACAATCAGCCGGCTTGATGCTGTAAAGGATGTGAAGGTTAACATTGCCCTTCCGAAGGATTCAATCTTTGTAAGGGAAGAAAGTGAACCGAAGGCTTCTGTTCTCATTAGACTTTGGGAGGGTAAAGACCTTACCCCCGAGCAGGTCAAAGCTATAGTCTTCCTTGTTTCCCACGCCGTTCCCGGACTTAAGCCGGAGAACGTTACCGTTGTTGACAGCAGGGGAAGGGTTCTTTCGGAACTCATTTCTGAAAGCGAAGAGGAGTTTACCTCCTCGAAGGAGCTGAAGATAAAAAGAGAGCTTGAGAGGAACATAGAGAGGAAAGTTCAGTCCATGCTCTCTCAAGTTCTCGGCGGCGGGAAGGTAGTTGTAAGGGCTTCAGTGGAAGTTGAGACGGGGAAAGTAGAGACCAAGAAAGAGATTTACGATCCCGACATGACGGCGGTTGTAAGTCAGAGGAAAATCCAGGAAAAAGAGAAGGGAGTTAAAAAACAGCCGCAGGGAGTTCCTGGGGCTTCTACCAACGTTCCTCCGGTTGTTAACCTGAACGGAAATCAGCAGGTTGCCGAAAGGGAGAAGAAAGACATTACGACAAATTACGATGTTTCTAAAACTCTGGAGAAATCCGTAACTCCCATTTTCAGGATTAAAAGGATTACCGTAGGTGTTCTGGTTGACGGGAAGTATCAGAAGGTAAAGGATAAGAACGGAAACGTTGAGATAAAGTTCCTTCCCCGTTCTCCGGAGGAGATAAAGACCTACGAAGAGATAGTGAAGAGTGCTATAGGTTTCGATCCGAAAAGGGGAGATAAGGTAACTGTTGCCAGCGTTCCCTTTGAGTCAAAAGCGCTGTTTGAGGCGGCTGAGGAAAGGGGAGTCTTTCCCTGGTACTACCTTGCCCTTGTCGGTCTTTTAGTTGCTGCCCTGGGAGGGGCTTTAGCTATGAAGGTCTTCAGGAAGAAGGAAGAGGTTGAAGCTCTTCCGGAGGAAGAGGTTTCTGAAGCCCTCCTTGCGGAAATGAGGCTTCAGAGGGAACAGCAGCAGGGCATAGAGGAAATAAGGCTGGAGTCTGATCCGATATACCTTAAAATCGTTGAAGTTGCCAAGGACTATCCCGAATTGATAGCTAATGTTGTAAGTAAATGGATTAAGCAAGAGGGACTTAAATGATAGACCTTGAGGATTTTACTCCTATACTGGAAGTTAAGGATGGAGTTAAGGAGAGAAAGGTAGAGCAGGAAGAGAAGGAAAGGAGTGTTGATGAAGTAGAAAGAGAGTATCAGGCAAAGATTCTTTCCCTTCAGAGGATGTTTAAGGAAGAACTGGAAAAAGTTAAAGAAAAAGCATTTTCGGAGGGTTTTGAGGAAGGGAGGAAACGGGAAAGGGAAAAACTTCAGGCTGAATTTGAGAAGAAAGTTGAGGAAATAAAGAAAGAGTACGAAGAAAGATTGTCAAAGCTGAACTTGAATCTCGACTTGCTTCGGTCGAAGCTGTGGGAAGAGAAGGGGAAGTTTTTAAAAAGGTTTAAGCAGTCGCTGGTGGAAGCTCTGGTTGAGATTTTTAGATTTCTCTACATAAACCCCGAAAACCTGCCTTTTGTTGCTGAAAGGCTGGAAGAGATATTGAAAGATTTTCCCGGAGAAGAAGTCCTCTCAATAGAGGTTGGTAAAGGACTTTACAGGTTTGTTTCCGGAAGTAACGTTAAAGTTACAGAAGATCTTGGAGATTTTGACTTTAGAGTGATTTTTAAGGACTTCATTGTTGAATCGAGACTTGAGGAAAAACTTCAATTGCTGAGAGAAGAAATTGAAAGAGAGGTTAAAAAGTCTTCCAGGCTATAAAGTTCTCGGAAAGGTAACGGGGGTAAAAGGGGCTGTTATCGAGGCGAGGCTTCCGCGTGTGCATATAGGTGATTTTTGCAAAGTTGGGAATACGGTTGAGGCAGAGGTCGTTGGTTTTAGGGAGGGTAAGACTCTGCTGATGGCCTATGACGACACGGCCGGTATAACCCTGGGATCAAAAGTTGAGGCAAAGCTTTCGGGCCTTAAAGTTGCGGTATCCGAGGAGCTTCTCGGAACCATACTCGATCCCTTCGGCAATCCTTTGAACAGAGAAAAGCTTCCGTGCGAAGAATTTGTTCCTCTAAAGCCGCAGCCGGTGAACCCTCTTGATAGGGAAAGGATAAGAGAACCGCTTGACCTGGGTATCAGGGTTATCAACGGACTGTTAACTGTCGGGAAAGGCCAAAGGGTGGGCATTTTCGCCGGTGCCGGTGTGGGAAAAAGTACCCTTCTCGGGATGATTTCTCGTTACACCAGTGCCGACGTTAATGTGGTTGCCTTGATAGGTGAGAGGGGAAGGGAGGTAAGAGAGTTTGTCGAGGACAACTTGGGAGAGGAGGGGCTCAGCCGCTCAATAGTTGTTGTTGCAACTTCTGATATGCCACCCCTTGCAAAGCTTAGGGCAGCATATACTGCTTGTGCCATAGCCGAGTACTTTTCCGACAAGGGAAAAGATGTGCTTTTGCTTCTTGATTCCCTTACAAGGTTTGCTATGGCCCAAAGGGAGATAGGTCTTTCTGTGGGAGAGCCTCCTACCTCTAAGGGATATACCCCTTCGGTCTTTACTGCAATGGCGAGGTTAATAGAGAGAGCCGGTAATTTTGCCGGTGGAGGAAGTATAACGGGCATATACACCGTTCTTGTCGAGGGAGACGATATTTCTCTTGATCCTGTTGCGGATGCCGCTGTAGGATTGCTCGACGGTCACATAGTCCTGTCGAGAGAGCTTGCCAACAGGAGGCTCTTCCCCGCGGTCGACATATTAAAGAGCATAAGCAGGTTAACCCCTCAGCTGGTTTCGGAAGAGGTTTTGAGGATGCAGTCCCGCGTTTTTGAGATTGAGTCGACGTACAGGGAGAACGAAGACTTAATAAGTTTAGGGCTGTACAAGAAAGGAACGTCTCCGAAGATAGACCTTGCAATAGAGGTCAGGCCTTTTATAGAATCTTTTATAAGGCAGGGAATCGAGGAGAGGGTCTCCCTCGAGGACAGCCTTAAGGATCTAAGGGCTTTAGTCGAATATATTATCGAAAGGGGAGCAAGCCATGAAGATTAACGGAATAGACGGCCTTCTTGAATCCTCAAGGGAGGTCAAGGTAGTCCCTGCCGGTTACGACAATTCAAAGATGGGAAGGGAGGACTTCCTTAAAGTCCTGCTTGCCGACATTCAGTGGCAGGATCCCCTCGAAGCTAAAGATATAAGCGAGTTTATAAACAACACAGTTAAGCTCAGGGAACTTGAAGTTTTGAACTCTTTCGAAAACAGCGTTTCCGGGCTTAAGTCGGTTTTCGATTCCTATGCCCTTTTCTTCTCGTCGAGCTTTATCGGAAAAAAAGTAATTTTTGAAGGAAATTCCACCTACGTTGAAAACGGAAAGGGGAAGTTCTCTTTTTCCCTGGAAGGGAGTGCTAAAGAGGTGGTTGTTACCGTTATCGATTCTGAAGGTAATGTGGTAGAGAGAAAGGTTTTCTCCAACCTCTCTCCGGGGGAGTACCCGGTTGAGATAGAGAATCCCGATCTGGGAACAGGTTACGTTACTGTTCAAGTTAGCGCTGTTTCGCCCGACGGTAAAAATGTAGATGTTTCTGTTAAGGGCATTGCCCTTGTTGATAGAATAGAAAAGGATGCCGACGGAACAGTTTATGCCGTTGCCGGCGGTGAGAGGATACCGATTGATAAAATCGTCGGGATAGGAGGGTAGTTATGCTTCAATCCTTTTACACAGCGTTTACAGGATTAACGGCCGAAAAGCGCTGGCTTTCTGTGATTTCAGATAACATAGCCAACGTGAATACTGTAGGATTTAAGGCTGAGAGGGCTGTTTTCGAAGATCTCCTATCAAGGAGCCTGACGACTTTTAAAAACGGTGCACCTGTTAATCAGGAGATAGGCGGTGGAACATTTGTGGCTGCAACGGTTAAGGACTTCAGCCAGGGAACGTTTATGAATACTAACAACCCCCTCGACCTTGCCCTTGACGGAGAGGGCTTTTTTATGGTTACGGATTCTTCTGGAGTAACCTACTACACCAGGAACGGTCAGTTCAGGCTTGATGCTAACGGCGACCTGATAAACATGCAGGGAATGAAAGTTCAAGGGTGGATGCTTGACGAAAACGGGAACATAGCCGGGGCGATCGGAAGCGTGAATGTACCCATGAGCATGGATCCAAAAGCCACTACATATGTGGCTTTTGATGAGCCAAGCAACCTTGACTCAAGAGCTGAGTTTATAACCGATAACCCCAATACCGCCGATGTGGATGAATCCGTCTTCAATACTGCCAATTCCATGACTTATAACTACGTTAATGCGATAACGGTTTACGACTCCCTGGGGAATCCTCACAACCTTGAGTACTACTTTATCCATAAGAAGGACGATGCCGGTAAAGCGTATTGGCTTGTCTTTGCAAGCCTGGACGGAAAGCCCGTTGAGATACCCAAGGGAGACAATAACTATGCCTTCTTAAAGCTATCCTTTAAGACAGACGGAACCCTTGATACGACAAACATTGTGGGCTATGGAAAAGTTACTTTGAACGATAATAGCGGTAGCGGTTACACGCTCGACGAAAAAGGCGGAGATACCGGAAAGTTCTACCTGTCAAACGACCCGGATACGCTAATCACGGTGGTGCCCGGAAGCCTTGGAGAAGTTTCTTATAAGGTTGGGGATGACACTAGAACCCTCTACGACGATGGAAAAGGACACTTGATAGATAAAGTTACCGGAGATGTCAGGGGAACAGTTGATTATTCAAAAGGCCTTATATACATCTCTGAGCTTGCGAACAACGGTTCAGATTCAAATAATATCCATGTTGCTTCCTATGAATCCTACGACGATTCAGAGAGCAATAAGCTCGATCCTAAGAGGATAGAAACGAATCCCGTTGCTTTTGACAACGGTGCGGCTCCTCTAAAGCTCTCCCTTAACATACTGAACCTCAAACAGCTCGCTTCTGACTTCATCTTCTACGCTGAGCAGGACGGAAACAGCAAGGGAGACTTGATTAACCTTGCCGTTAGTGAGGATGGAGTAATTAAGGCAACTTATTCCAACGGCAGGGTTAAGGATGTGGCGAGGCTTGCCATAGCTACGTTTAAGGATAAGGAAATGCTGGTAAGGAGAGGGAATGGCCTTTACCTACCCAACATGCAGACCTTCACGCCCGTCATAATGCCCGGAGGTGTTATCTCAAAGGTGAGAAGCGGAATGCTTGAGATGTCCAACGTTGATATAGCAAACGAGTTTATAAACTTGATTACGGCTCAGCGTTCTTACCAGGCAAACGCTCGTGTCATTACGACGGATGATCAGATTCTTCAAGAGACGATGAACATCAAGAGGTAATGGGGCTTTAGATGGCTGAGGAGGAAAAGCAGGAGCAGGAACAGGGAAGCAAAGGTGGTAAGAAGAAGCTAATTTCCCTGATACTGATCCTCCTTCTTGTTGCGGGGGGAGGAGCCGCCTACAAGTTCTTGGTTTTGGATAAAAAAAAGGCCGAGACGAAGGAAAAGCAGGCCGAGAAGATCATTGAAGAGATAAAGGCCACAGAAAACGTCGGGGTTATGTTCGACCTTGGAACTTTCGTCGTGAACCTTGCAGATCCCGATATAGAAAGGTATCTCAAGGTGTCCATAGTTCTTGAGCTTAAGGACCAGAAAGTTCAGATGGAAGCGCAGAAGAGACTGCCGGAGATAAAAGATGCCATAACGACCCTGCTTTTAACCAAGAGGTCTTCAGAGATCAGAACTCCTGAAGGGATTGAGTTCTTGAAGGAAGAGATCGCCAAGAGAGTCAACGCTATTCTTCCCTTGGGCGGAGTTAAAAACGTTTACTTTACTGAGTTCATAATCCAGACGGGTTAAGATGGAAGAGCTTGAGGCTTTAGACAGATTTAAGGATATTGAGCTTAAAATCTCCCTCGTTTTGAAGGGTAAGTCAATGCCCCTTTCCAAGATTTTGAAGTTGAAGGAAGGGGACGTGATAAAGTTTGACAGGAAAGTTGAGGATTACCTAAACGTTGAACTTAACGGACAACCCTTCGGTTACGGGGAGCTTATAGTCGTAAACGACAAGATAAGTTTGAGGCTTGTCGATCTTGAGTAGCGATGCTTTAAGGTTTCTCCTGACCTCTGGCGGTTTAATTATTATCCTGATTGCCGTTTACTACCTGGTAAATAAAGCAGGTTTTTCGGGAGATTTCCCTTTCAGGAGAAGGGGGATTATAGAGATTGTTGATAGAGTGCCCATCGATAGGGAAAGAGGAATACTCCTTATCAGGGTTCGCGAAGAGGTATTTTTGCTGTTTTACAGCGGTAGTTACGTTCAGTTGTTGAAAGAGTGGAAAGATGAGATTCCTGCTGACTTTAGTGGTTCTCCTCCTTTCGACGGTTCAGGCAAGGGCTGAGACAGTAAACGATTTCCTTTCGGGACTGGGTCAGGTTGATATTACCCTTAAGATCCTTTTCCTTATAACGGTTCTTGCACTTGTTCCTTCCATACTTATTACTGTAACGGCCTTTACCAGAATTGTTATTGTTCTTTCGCTTCTCAGGCATGCCCTCGGTACTCCTCAGACTCCCCCTAATCAAGTTGTTATAGCGCTTTCACTTTTCCTTACCGTTTTCACGATGGCTCCTACTTTCAAGAAGATGGATGAGGTAGCCCTGCAGCCCTACCTGGCCGGTAAGGTATCCGATGTTGAGGCCGTAAAGCTTGCTGTGAAACCTCTGAAAGAGTTTATGCTGAGGAATACCAGAAAAGAGGATCTCAAGCTGTTTCTCGATGTAAAGGGAGAAAAGCCTTCTTCGCCTGAAGAAGTGTCAATGGTTACGCTTATTCCGGCCTTTATGGTCAGTGAGATAAAGACTGCTTTTGAGGTAGTTTTTGTTGTTTTTCTCCCCTTTATAGTGATTGACCTTTTGGTTGCCAGTATTCTGATGTCGATGGGAATGATGATGATTCCTCCCATGATGCTTTCCCTTCCGTTTAAGCTCATACTGTTTGTGGTTTCCGGCGGTTGGGAACTACTCGTGAAAGCCCTTATAGAGAGTTACAGATGACGGTTGATCAGGTTATTACGTTAGGACAGAGAATGCTTGAGGTGGCGCTTCTTGTCGGAACTCCCGTTCTGCTGATAACGTTTATTGTCGGGCTTATCGTCAGTGTCTTTCAGGCAGCGACACAGATTCATGAAATGACCCTCACCTTTATTCCGAAGATTCTTGCTACTCTCTTCGCCGTGTTTGTCTTCGGCGGTTGGATGCTCATAAAGCTAATAGATTATGTCAAGCAGAACTTTCAGTTCTTACTTCAGGTAATTAAATGAGTGAAGGGCTGTTTCTGTACCTCTGGAAAGTTTTTCCCTCACTTCTCTTTGTTTTTGCAAGAATTTCGGTTTTTTTCATAGCTTTTCCCTTTGTGTCTTCTCCTTTTTTACCGGTGCGCATAAGGGTTTTCCTCTCGCTCGCTCTCTCCTTTTACTTGGTGAGTTTTGTTCACGTGTCTGGTATTACCCTTGATTCTGTAGGCCTGCTGGAGTTTTTTCTGATAGTTTTGAGGGAAGTACTGATAGGCCTTTCCTTTGCTTTAGTTGCCCAGATTTTCTTTGCCATCGTTATTTACGCCGCCGACGTTCTCAGTTACCTGATGGGATTGACCGTTGTAAACCTGTTTGATCCGACTTTCGGCATGGTTTCTGTTGTCGGTAGATTCTTTGTTTTCCTGTTTTACTTGCTGTTTTTTGAAACCGATGCCTATAAGGTTTTCCTTGCCACCCTCGTTGAGAGCTTCCGTTTAATTCCTCCCGGGGATTTTTCTATTTCTCAGTCTATTTTTGATTTTTTCTTAAGAGAAACTTCTCTGATTTTCAGTTTCGGTTTTAAGATGGCTTTTCCTTTTCTCTTCGTTCTCTTTGTTGCCAACCTCATTTTGGCCTTGGTTAACAGACTGATTCCCCAGATAAACGTTTTCATAGTCGGACTTCCCATGCAGATATTTGTCGGACTTCTTTTCCTTTCTCTCGGTTTTTCGGCAGTGATTTATTTCATGGTTGAGCTTCTGAACCGCTACGGCGAAGACTTAGTAGAATTGCTTAAAGTTTTCGGAGCAGGCGGTGGCTAAGGATCCTTCAAAGACCGAAAAGGCGACTCCGCGGCGGCGGCAGAAAGCCAGGGAAGAGGGTCAGGTTTTAAAGAGTCAGGACGTTCCCATAGCTTTTTCGCTCTTTACTGCTGCCGTGCTTCTTTACTTTTACGTTTCTTTCGCTTACGGAAGGTTAACGGAGCTTTCCCGGTTTGTATTTTCCCAGCTTTCGACCTGTGATATTGGTCACTTGATAGTTGTTTCCCTTCAGCAGTTTTTTTTCCTGATTCTGCCTGTTTTTCTGTTTTTGCTTGTTGCGGGTTTTACCGGTAACGTTGTGCAGTTCGGCTTCCTTTTCTCTACAAAGCCCCTTGTTCCCAAGCTTGACGTTATCAACCCCGTAAAGGGTTTTCAAAGACTTTTTTCGCTGAAGACGCTGTTTGAGGCTTTCAGGAATACGCTTAAGCTTCTGCTGGCTCTTGTTGTTGGTTATTATTCGGCGAAGTTTATCCTTTCAGGCTTTAATTCGATGGCCTTCCTTCCTTTTGGTCAGCAGGTTTACTTTCTCGTTAAGTACACAGTGCTTCTTTTCTTCGTTTTCGGTCTTCTCTCCCTTCCCATTGCTGGTATTGATTTTCTCTATAGGCGTTGGGAGTATGAGGAGAACTTGAAGATGAGTAAGCAGGAAGTTAAGGAAGAGAGGAAGCAGTATGAAGGTCATCCCCTGATTAAGTCTGCAATAAGGCGCCGTCAGAGGGAAATTGCAATGAAGAGGATGATGGCCGAAGTTCCGAAGGCTGACGTGGTGATTACCAACCCGGAACACTATGCTGTGGCCTTAAAGTATGAAAGGGGGAAAATGCAGGCTCCCAAGGTTGTTGCCAAAGGGGCGGATAACCTGGCCCTTAAGATAAAGGAGATTGCCATCGAGCACGGCGTTCCTGTGGAGGAAAATCCCCCTTTGGCCAGGGCCCTTTACCAGAACTGTGAAGTCGGTGACTACATTCCCGAGGAGTTTTACAGAGCTGTTGCGAAAGTGCTTGCAAAGGTTTACAGGAGAAGGAAAGTTTACTGATTTTCTTTAAGTTCCGTTAGTATTTCGACTATCCGGTTGACCATTTCGGGTTTAACGTAATTGAGAACTTCTCCGGCTTTCCTTTCTTTCATGTTGTAAATTATGTATGCAGCTTCCCTCGGATTTTTCATATTAGATATTTTGTCTCCGGCAAGTTCGGGATCCATTTTTTCAAATACCCTTGCAAGCTTTTTAAATCTTTCTTCTTCCACCTCTTTGACTCTCTTTTCAAATTCCTCCCTTTCTTTTCTGAGCTTTTCCCTTTCCGCTTCTATTTTCTTCAGCAGTTCCTCTTTTTCCTTTATGAGAAGTTCGATCTCTTTCTTTAACTTGAGGAGCTTCTCTACCTCCCTCTTTGCTTCCTTTTCCGTTACCTGTGCCGACGCACAGTTAAAGGTTAAAAGCACTGTCAGGAGAACGGTGTAGAAGGACTTCATTTACAAACCTCTCCGTAAGGCGGTTTTCTCTTTTCTCGCTTTCAACTTTAAGCCTTCTTTCCTGCTTTTCAATGAGCTTCAAGTAGCTGTTCACCGATGATACCTTTTCCTTCTGAAGCTCCTCTGCCTTTTTAAGGGCTTTAATCATTACTTTAAGCTGTTGCTTCTTCTTTCTCAGGTTTTCCAGGCATACCGATCTCAGGGTCAGCTGTAGAGGGTCGTTCAGCTCCTGCGATTCCAGCTTTAACTTTTCGTTTTCAACCCTCTTGAGCTCTTCCTCAAGGGTCTGAAGTTTCTCCTTTATCTTTAGTAACTTTTCTTTTTCCTCCTTGAGTTCTCTTTCTTTTACTTTCTTTAAGACTTTGAGAAACTTCACCTTTAGCCCCTGTTCCTGACTGCAAGCTGTGCAAGTTTCTGCTGCTCTTTCTTTACGAAGTTGTGAATGAAGCTCTGGTCTTCCGGTTTTATGTTTTCAAACTTAATTCCGTAACAGTTTGCGTGTCTTCGGGGATATACGTTCACTATTACGCCCTTAAGGTGAAGGGGTCTGTCTTGTAGCTGGAACTTCAAAACAACCTCTGTTGTCGGTTGGAGTTCTATCCCGAGCTTATCTAAGGATATGCAGACTTTTGCTCCTCCTGCCGATATATCAACGATTTCTCCGTCTATCCATACCATTTCTTCCTGAACTTTGTTGTAAAAACCGAACCTTACCGGTATTTCTACTTCTACCCTGGCGTGTTCCCTCCTCTGATACCGGGTAAGTTCAAACGTATGAGGAATCTTCAGGATGTACTTTCCGTTGTCTATGAAAGTGCTTTCGACAATCCCTTCAAATTTATAGATTCCGTCTCCTTTTCTTATGAAGGAGATGGTAACGGGCTTACCTTCGATTCCCCTCGGTCTTTTGTTCTCATCTATTACGGCCCAGTACATAAACCTTTCATCTTTATCAAAAAGTGCTACTTCGTAGCTGCTCTTGTCAGGCAGGTAAAGTTTAGCAGGTTGAAAAAGTTCTATGTCCTTTGTGCTGGTAAGGGGAACAAAGTAAGGGACGTAGTCAAAGCCCAGCTTTTCCCTCATCTCTTTTACAAGCTCTTCGCGGGGAGAGGGGTCTTCTCTGAGGTAGAGGTCTACCACTTTCTCAAAGGGGGCTTTGAACTCTAAAGTAAGGAAAGGGTCTCTGCCCAGTTTCTGAGAGTATTCCCACAGTATCTGGGCTTCCTCCTCTGTCAGTCCCCTTTCAAGGGCTTCCTTGAAGAACGAGTTTCTGAGGTACTTCGTTCTTATGTAGTTTCTGATAAGTCCGGCGAGTATAAAGAAAAGGATAATCGCTAAAACTATGAGTATGAAAGCCATTATGGTGTTGGTTTCGGCTTTCGGGAACTTCAGGAAGTCTATGCTTCTCATTGCTTTTTCCTCAAGGGCTTGCAGTGCATTTTATTCTATCATAGAGGCAGTCTTTCCGCAGAGGGCATTCCTGACACTTGGGTTTCCTGCGGCACTTTTCCTTGCAGTGAACAACGATGAGGGCGTGGAATTCCTTGTAGATTTCGATGTTTTCCTCTAAAGGCGGGATTTGGCCTTCGACGAGGGATTTTAGGTATTCGTAACTTATTGATTCTGAGTCTGTTATGCCGATGCGGTAGAAAAGCCTTTTGGTATAGGCATCCACGACGAAAGAAGGTTTTTCGAGGGCGTAGAGTAGGATGGAGTCGGCCGTTTCTCGGCCTATGCCTTTTATTGAGAGGAGCTTCTTCCTGAGGGTTTGGGTTCTTTCCCTTTTTAGCTTTTCAAAGCCTCCTTCTTCCATAAGGAAATCAGAGAAGCTTTTAAGGTAAGAGGCTTTCTGTCTGAAAAATCCCGCCGGCCGTATGGCCGTTTCAAGTGTTTCTTTATCCGCTTTTAGGATTGCTTCCGGAGATAGTAGCTTTAGTTCTTTTAGGTTTTCCAGCGCTTTTTCAACGTTTTTCCAGCTTGTGTTTTGGGTAAGAATGGCTCCGACGCACACTTCAAATGGAGTCTCTGCCGGCCACCAGTTTTGTTTTCCGTAAAACTTGAGCAGTTTATTGTAAACTTCTATTACCGAGCTCATCCCTTCAAAATTTAGTCGAGAGAGGAAAAAATGATAGACCTTCACACGCACACGTTCTTCAGTGACGGAGAGCTGCTTCCCAGTGAGCTTGTGAGGAGGGCGGAAGCTCTCGGGTATAGAGCGATAGCTATTACGGATCACGTTGACTATTCAAACTACAGGTTTGTCCTTGAGAACATACAGGAAGCCGTTAATGTATTGAACGATACCACTTCTATAGTGGTGCTTCCGGGAGTTGAGATAACTCACGTTCCGCCGGTGAAAATTCCCGATCTTATAGTTAAATGCAGGGAGGCCGGTGCAAAAGTTGTTGTTGTTCACGGTGAAACGGTTGTTGAACCGGTGGCTTCCGGCACGAATGCTGCTGCTATAGAAGGAAAAGCGGATATTCTTGCCCATCCGGGACTTATTTCTCACAGGGAAGCTGAAGCGGCGGCCGAGGCCGGAGTTTTCCTTGAAATAACTGCGAGGAAGGGGCACAACATCACTAACGGCCTTGTCGCAAAGGTGGCCGTGGAAGCGGGAGCTTCCCTGGTTATAAACACCGATGCCCACTCACCGGGGGACTTAATAACCAGGAGCTTCGCAGTAAAAGTCGGAATTGGAGCCGGCCTCAGCATTCGGCAGGTCGAGGAGTGTTTCTTAAACAGTGAAAGGTTTGTAAAGGAGATCAAAACTTCATACACAAACATAGACACTTGACGATATGAGTAAATAGACATAATTCTACTTCTATTATGGAAGAGCTACTTTCTCCAAAGGAAGCGGGAAAGCTCTTAGGAGTCTCTACGAGAACAATACAGCGGTGGGATAAAGAGGGATTAATCAAAGTTATCCGCACTCCAAAGGGTAGGAGAAGAATTCCAAAATCAGAAGTCCTAAGATTACTACGAGAAAAACTTAACGACAGAAGAGCTGTTATTTACGCAAGAGTAAGCTCCCGTAAACAAGATAACGATGGAAAACTGAAAAGACAGAAAGAGCGGTTACTCAAGTTTGCGGAAGAGAACAACTACGAAGTAGTCAAAGTGTTTCAGGATGTTGCAAGCGGAATAAATGCCAAAAGGAAAAACTTCTGGAAAATGCTTTCTTACGTTAAAGAGAACGGAATTCCTTACGTAATAGTTGAGTTCCCGGACAGGTTAACACGATTTGGATTAAGCTTTGTAGAAAAACTCCTTGAAGAATACGGAGCAAAACTCATTGTGGTTGAAAAGAAGATGAGCAAAGATAAGATGGAGGAGCTTGTAGAAGACTTAATTACCATCATTACTTCCTTCGCAGCAAAGATTTACGGAGCAAGGTCTCAGAAGTTTAAAAAAGTCAAAAAGCTGTTAGAGGAAGAACTTGAAAGTAGTTAAAACGGTTCTCCTGAGAGTTTATGAACCCAATAAGGAAAAGAGGGAACTCCTTGACAGGACATTTTTCCTCTATGCAGAAGTTTTGAAGTTTTACCTTGAGGTGATAAGAAAAGCAGGTATTTATAGAGTGGTATCCCTAAGTAAAAAACGAGCGCTCACGTTTCTTGAAAGCATAACAGTTTCAACAAAATCTCATCCCAATCCATCCTACCCGATAGAAGAAGCGATAAAGACTCCGGTTCAAACAAACATAAGAAGGAGTGCAATAAACAAAGCGTATGGGATGGTAAAAAGCTACGTTTCAAACCTTAAGAACTGGTATAAAGAAGGGAGAGAACTCGGACACAGGAAACCCTCTTATCCGAATCCCAAAAACTTTTCCCTCACCTACTACGCAACGGACGTGGAACTTCAGGACATTTTCTTAAGAGACGGGAAAGAACTTCACTTTGTTAGGTTAAAAGTTTTAAGCGAAAGTGGGAATTACAGGAAGAGAAACTATCCCGTTAAAGTTTACAAGAGACTTTTTGACCTCATAGACAGCGGATATGTTCCCAAAAACACAGCAACGCTGATAAAGAGGGACAAGGAGTTTTACGTTGCTTTAACACTTGAGAAAACGCTTAAGAAAAGGAAACTCACAAAACCGAAAACAGTAATCAATGTTGACCTAAACGTAGAGAGGAACTTAGCCTGCGTAGGAGTATTTGAAATAGACTGGAAAAGGAAAGACAGCAGATTAAAAGAGATACACTTCATAAACGGGGAACTTTTAAGACTTGTTAGGAAGAGGGACTACCTGCTGGAAGAAATCAGGACGAAACAAAGGTTAACGGGAAGGAGTCCGACGAAAGAAGACTGCAAAAGACTCTGGAAGAAAGTAAACAACCTGAATAGGGACATAGCTTTAAAGACAGCAAGGGAAATAGCTAAGATAGCGAAAGATTACGAAGATGCGGTAGTAGTTTTTGAGAAACTGACGGGACTGAGAGGAGAGAAAAAACAAAAGAGTAAGAAGCTAAACAGGAAACTTACCTACTGGTTGAGGAAAAGGATAACTGATAGAGTTAAGGAATTATCCATTGAAGAAGGATTCAGCGTTGACTTTGTGTATCCGGGATGGACGTCAAAGAAGTGCAGTCTTTGTGGAGCTAAAGGAGAGAGGTTCTCTCCTTCTGGCTCTACTGCACTGTTTAGGTGTCCGTCCTGCGGATACACGGTCAACGCTGACGTAAATGCGGTATTTAACCAACATTTTCTTTACCTGTCCCACCTTCTAACCGGGAGACGGGATGAAGGTGGGAGAAGGGACTCTGTGGTGTCCCCTGAGACTTCCCTGAAAAGTCCTCTTGTTGGGACACAATCTAAGGGGAGTCTCAAAAGTAACAGCTACGTTTGTATATGAATGTGTATGTTTTTGGATAGCTGTTGCAACCACTTGACTGGTAACCCTGTTTAGTAAATATTAAGAGCCGGAGGCGGAAGGGGGCTGGTGTCCCCCCCGGACTTCAAATCCGGTGGTCCCGCTAGGAGCGGGACGGTGGGTTCGATTCCCATCCGCCTCCGCCAACTAAATCAGGGCTTTTTCCGGAATCTCCTCTACTGACTTTATGCCCTCAAGCACTTTCAGGCCGTTCTTTTCGGCCTCTTTCCTCCTAAGCTCTTCAAGCCTTACGTTTCTGACTTCCCCCGTAAGTCCGACTTCTCCGAACAAAACCAGCTCTTCCTTGACGGGTCTGTTGAGATAGCTTGAAACTATTGCAGCGGCGACGGGTAGATCGACGGCGGGTTCTTCGACTTTTACTCCCCCTACTACGTTGACGAATACGTCGAAGTTCCTTAAAGGGTAGCCCAATTCCTTTTCAAGAACTGCGACTATAATTGAGAGCCTGTTGGCGTTGATGCCTTTTGCCTTCCTTTGGGGAGTTGTAAAAACTGCTCTTGTCACGAGGGCTTGAACTTCAAGGAGTATGGGGCGGCTTCCTTCTACTCCGGCAAATATTACGCTTCCCGGCTTACCCCGCGGCCTTTCTGAGAGGAAGAACTGTGATGGGTTAGGAACCTGCTTCAGTCCCTTTTCCGTCATTTCAAAGACCGCTATTTCCCCGGTAGAGCCGAACCGGTTCTTTAAACTCCTGAATACCCTGAAGTTATAACCCCTGTCTCCTTCGAACTGAAAAACAGCATCAACTATGTGTTCTAAAACTTTGGGTCCTGCAACACTCCCTTCTTTTGTAACGTGACCGACTATGAAGCTCGTTATGCCTTTTGATTTTGATAGGTTTGTAATAAAAGCAGAGCACTCCCTTACCTGGGAAACGGAGCCTGCGGCCGACTCCAGATCCGGCAGGTACAGGGTCTGTATGGAATCGTAGATCGTCAAAACCGGGTTTAACCTTTCAACTTCTTCCGCAATTGCTTCCAGGTTGTTTTCTGCCAATACAAAAAGCCTGTCGTTGCCGATACCGAGCCTTCTTGCCCTCATGGCAATCTGTTCGGGGGATTCCTCCGCAGAGGCGTAAAGGACAGTTCCTTCTTTTGTAAACAGGTCTGAAATTTGAAGGAGGAAAGTGGATTTTCCGATTCCCGGTTCTCCCGAGATGAGGGATACCGATCCTTTTACTACTCCTCCCCCTAAAACCCTGTCAAATTCTTCGATTCCCGTTCTGAACCTCTCCTCGCGCTGTTTCCCTATTTCGACTATTGGCCTGGGGGCTGAGCTTGAAGGCTTAATCCACGATCCCCTTCTGTTTCTTCCCCCGGTATCTTTTTCTAATTCTTCGACTAAAGACCCCCAGCTTCCGCACTCGGGGCACTTTCCTGCCCATTTAGGAGATTTGTAGCCGCAGTTCTGGCAAACATAGTAGCTTTTTCTCTTTGCCATTAGGGACTCTTCAGCTTGATTTCGGGGGAAGGTGGTGCTGGCGGGGGGACTTGAACCCCCGACCTGGGCATTACGAGTGCCCCGCTCTGCCAACTGAGCTACGCCAGCGTTTTGTCAGTAATATCATATCCGAAGCGGATTTTGTCAAGTGAGTTATTTCCCTTCTCTGCAGTACCTTTCAAGTAAAGACGGAACTCCCAGCTTGTGAATTAGTATCGATGAAGGGCAGAGCCCCGTTACTGCGTAGAACATGAGCATGAAGCCGACAAAGGCCGTGAAGTAGAAGAAGTACTTGTTCCCCGTTACAAGTCCCAGTATAACGCTTGCAAAAACGAAAAACCCTGCAAGGAAAGAGGTTATCCTTTCTACGTACCAGCTATCAGTTTTAGCCCTGTATATTGCCATTTTTGTCCCCCTTTTCGTAGATTAAAGTACAGCTTTTCGGGAAAATCATATTCAAAGTATTAAGGTCAATAAAGACCCTTTTGTTGCACACTCCTGCAAACTCTCCGGCAAGGTTAAAGGTAAATCCGTCAGATTTACAGTAACCCGAAAATGGCACGTATAGGAAAGTGCCGTCCTCCTGCGGGAGGACGGTTACCCCGTATTCCTCAACCTTTCCCTTGTTAACGGGCGGAATGAGGAGCGATGAGAAGCTGTACTCGAGGACGTAGAGACCTCCGCAGTTATAGACTTTTTCCGGAGGGCCGTAGCCTATTCCGTTAAACCGGAGGGAAGAGAACTCCCACTCCATAGGAGAAAAGGTTAAGAGCCTTACCCTTATCCTCCTTCCGCTCTCGGTTTCGTAGGGGAGTGCCGGGTGGTTGACTATGCCTTCTTTTACGTTAAGGAACATTGTGGGAATTACCGATTTAAGGAACTCTATCCTATCAAGGACAGAGTCGGGTACCTCTTTCCGGAGCGGGGGAATTACTTCCCGGTTTTCGGTTTCGGGGAGTTTCTCGGGTATTTCTTTTACTGAGTTGCTGCTTTTATTGAGTACAAGGTGCCTTGTTACTTCTGACGGCCTGTAGAAGGTAAAAAAGAGGACGGCCGAAATCAGGGTTATTGTTCCGAATAGGGCTATCAGGAAGTTAAGGAGCTTCTTCATTCAACTCCTCTAGTTCTCTTTTTGCCCGTGCGGCAAGTTTTGAAGAAGGATTTAACTTTATGCACTTCCTGAGGTATTTTACCGCCCTCTTTGTTTTTCCTTTTTCCTTCAGAATTCTGCCCACGGCGCAGTAGGGCGGTTGAAGCTCGGGGTAGAGAGAAATCAGGTGGTAGTATATGTCCAGGGCGTCGTCCAGCTTTCCTTCTGCTTCGAGGAGTTTTGCAAGTTCCAAGTAAGCGGGGACGTAATCTGAGTTGTTCCGTATTGCAAGTATTAAGTTTTTCTTTGCGTTTTTAACATTTCCTTCCCTTTCGTCGAGCAGTGCAAGCCTGTAGTAGGCAACTTCGGGAGTAAGGTAGAGGGGATTGCTGAGGGCTTTTTTGTAGAACTCCCTTGCCTTTTTAAAGTCCCCTTTCTGCTCGTAGAGGAGCCCGAGGTTAAGGTAGGCTTCGGAGAAGTTTTTCTTTAGGGATATGGCTTTTTTGAGGTATTCTTCCGCCCTTTGGAGGTCTCCCCTCCTCATAAAGGCTACGCCTATTCCGTTGTATATTTTTGGATCGTCGGGCTTTAATTTCTTAGCCTTGAAGAAGTAATTAAGGGCGAGAGGAACCTCTCCCATTTTTAGGTAGGCAACTCCAAGTTCATAGTAGCCTTCTGCCTTCTCTTCTTTGGTCGGTTTCTTGACCGGAGGAGGCGGTGGCGGAGGTTGCGGCCTTGGCTTTTGGTCCTTCTTGTTACCGAGAAGTGAAGAGCAGGAAAAAAGGCTGAGCGTTAGGATTAATGCGAGGAGCTTTTTCATCTCCCACCCTTTATCAGGAATAGAGCTTCCGTTCTGGTAGGTTCCTTTCTCATTATTCCCTTTACGGCACTGGTAACTGTAAAAGAGCCGGGTTTCTTAACGCCCCTCATAATCATGCAGAGGTGCTGTGCTTCAATCACTACCATAACGCCTTTTGCGTTGAGCTTTCCCATTATTGCAGAAGCGATTTGTTCTGTCATCCTCTCCTGAAGCTGAAGCCTCTTTGCGTAAACGTCCACTATCCTGGCAAGTTTTGAAAGACCGGTTACTTTGTTATCCCCCGGTATGTAAGCAACGTGGGCCTTTCCGAAAAAGGGAAGCATGTGGTGTTCACACATTGAGTAAAAAGGGATATCCCTGACGATTATCATCTCATCATACTTTTCGCTGAAGAGAACCATGTGGTTTTCGGGAGAGTCCGAATACCCCGAGAGGATTTCCTCGTACATCTTTGCTACCCTTCTGGGGGTTTCTTTAAGACCCTCCCTCTCGGGGTCTTCTCCTATTGCCAGGAGTATTTCCCTTACAGCCCTCTCGATTCTATCCCTATCAAAAGCCAACTTCAGGCCTCCAGCTGTGGATTAAGTCCAAGTCCTCCTATTTCCTCTTTCCTTTCGCCCGACTTTTTCTCTTCCCCTCCCGGTTTTTCAGGGGGTTCGTTGTCGTTTGACCTTGAAAGCAGTTCTCCGTTTATAGCTTTGTCTATTTCCTCTCCGGTTAAGGTTTCCCTCTCAAGAAGCGCCCTTGCGAGGTTTTCAAGCTTTTCCATGTTTGCAGATAGTAGTTCTTTAGTTCTCTGGTAGGTTTCGTTTATTATTCTCTTTACTTCCTTGTCTATTAACCTCTTCAGGTCTTCACTCACAAGCTCGGTGGGTTCTCCAAAGTGTTCTTTAATCCTGACGGCGATGGGGCCTATTTTCTCGCTCATTCCCCATTCTGCAACCATCTTACGGGCTATTTCCGTTGCCCTTTCTATGTCGTTCCCGGCTCCTGTGGATATGGTTCCGAGGGCAAGCTCTTCTGCGACTCTTCCGCCGAAGAGCACGGCGAGCCTGTCGAGAAGGTATTCTTTTGTGTACGTGTACCTATCCTCCTCGGGGAGCTGCTGGGTAATTCCGAGTGCCCTTCCTCTCGGGATTATGGTAACTTTATGGACTTTGTCGGCATTGGGTAGGAGCTTGGCAACGAGGGCGTGGCCGGCCTCGTGGTATGCGGTAGTAACCTTCTCCTTCTCCGATAAGACCATACTTTTTCTTTCAATTCCCATAGTAACCTTATCCTTGGCTTCCTCAAAGTCCTCCATGGTAATTTTCCCGTGGTTCTTCCTGGCTGCTATGAGGGCTGCTTCGTTGACTATGTTTGCAAGGTCGGCGCCCGAGAATCCGGGGGTTGAGCGGGCTATAACTTCTAAATCAACGTCCTCGGCCAGCGGCTTGTCTTTTGTGTGTATCTTGAGTATCTCAAGCCTTCCTTTGACGTCGGGAAGCGGAACGTGGATTTGCCTGTCAAACCTCCCCGGCCTTAAAAGGGCCGGATCGAGGATGTCGGGCCTGTTTGTCGCCGCTATTACGATTATCCCGTCGGAGCTTTCAAAACCGTCCATTTCTACCAGGAGCTGGTTAAGGGTCTGTTCCCTTTCATCGTGGCCGCCGCTGAAGCCGGCTCCCCTTTTCCTTCCGACGGCGTCAATTTCATCGATGAAAACGATGCAGGGAGCGTGCCTTTTGGCCTGCTCAAAAAGGTCTCTTACCCTTGAAGCTCCGACTCCGACGAACATTTCGACGAACTCTGACCCGCTTACGGATAGGAACGGAACGTTTGCCTCACCGGCTATTGCCTTTGCCAGCAGGGTTTTCCCCGTTCCCGGTGCTCCCGCAAGCAGTACGCCTTTAGGGATTCTTCCTCCGAGCTGCTGATACTTTTTGGGATTTTTAAGGAAATCCACAATTTCGGAGACTTCCTCCTTAACTTCGTCTATTCCCGCTACGTCCTTAAAGGTTACTTTGGGCTTGTTGTCTATGAAGACCTTTGCCCTGCTTTTCGCGAAAGAAAGGGCTTTATTGCTCCCTGCGCTCATTTGCCTCATCATGCTGAGCCACAGAAGAATGAGGAAGATCATGGGAAGCCAGGAGACCAGAACTGTTATGTACCAAGGGCTCCCCTCTTCGGGCTTAACGTTTATTTCAACTCCCTTTTCGGCCATTTTCTTTACTATATCGTTATATCCGGGCGGCAGGTAGGTCTCAAAGGGAAGCCCCTCCTTTGTTACTCCGATGACCTTCTGTCCCTGAATTACGACTTTCTCGACCTCTCCCTTTTCTACCTGCTGGATAAACGTTGAGAAAGGTTCAACGTTTGTTTTAAACTGCTTGGAGTTAAAGAAGTTAAAGGCAAGGATAATCATCAAGGCTATTGCCAGCCAAAGGGCTAAACTTTTTCCTATTTCCTTCATCTTATCCATCCTCTGTCTCCGTTATTCAAAGTAACCTATATAGGGGAGATCCCTGTAAATCTCGTTTAAATCTAATCCGTAACCGACGACAAAGTGATCGGGGATCTTAAAGCCTACGAAGTCAGGCCTGATGTCCGTTAATTTAGGCACTTCCTTGTCAAGTAGCACGCAAGATTTGACAACGGAAGCTCCCTTTGACTTGACTGAGTTTAAGACAAGCCCGAGGCTTTCCCCGGTGTCAAATATGTCGTCCACTACTAAGACTTTCCTGCCCTTGAGATCAAGTTCCGGTTGGTAAATTAGCTCAACCTTCCCTTTTTCACTTCCGCTGTAGCTCTTTACTCTGACGAAGTCAATTACCGTTTCGCACTTTAAAAGCCTTACCAGGTCGGCCGTGAATATAAAAGCTCCCTTCAGAACTGAGATTACCGTTACGATTTCTCCTTCAAATTCTCTAGATATCTCCTTTGCAAGTTCTTCAATCCTCTTCTTTAGCCTTATCTCGTCGATCAAAACCTTCAATTTCACCTTCGAACCTCACTCCGACAAAGTTTCCTTCAACGCCGGCTGGACTGTAGATTCCGGGCACGTAAACTACCTTTCCTCCGGAGATAACAAGGGGGATCCTGTCCCTCTCAAGGGCAGGAACCTTTTTCTCTATCAGCAGCTCCTTTAACGATTTTCCCGAAAGGAGTTTGTCTCCCGGCTTTCGATTCCTGACGATTATACCTTTCTCCTGAAAGTCTGATATCGGAAGGATAGGAGTTCCCTTCCCGAGCTCAAATACCAATTTTCCCGCCGGGGTCTCAACGGTTGCCGGTAGGTCTTTAACTTCGAATGAGAACGCTTCTTTTCCCTTTTCCTTTTCGATGCAGATGGAAAGCTGATCTTTGTAGATGATGTAGCCGGTGTGGGGGGTGAACTTTTTAAACCCTTCCGAGCTTAGGAATGAGAGCACCGTAGAGAGTTTTCGAAATGAAAGTTCCCTCCCGGAAATTTTCCTGTAGGCCTCCCTGATGACCTCTGAGAGTATGTAGGGATGAAGAGCTTTTGCCTCTTCCAGAGGAATGCAGAACCTTTCACCTTTGGAGAATCCGGAAACCATAGAGGATACCTCTTGGGAGATAAAGTCTTCCACTTCCCTTATGATTGAGGCCGTCCTCAGGAAAGCAAGCTCTAAGGATGGATTAAGCCGTTTCAGTTCCGGGACAACCTTGACCCTTACCAGGTTTCTTTCAAAGTTCAGCGAGTAGTTGGAGCTATCAATGATAAAGGGCAGAGAGTGTTCCTTTACATAGCTTTCGACCTCTTCCCTCGTAACTTCGAAAAGCGGCCTTACGATGTTTCCCCTCTTCGGTAGAAATCCTCTCAGCCCTTTGAGGCCGGTTCCTTTTGATATGTTGAGAATGATCGTTTCTACGAGGTCGCTGGCTGTATGAGCAACGGCGATCAGGTTTCCTCCCCACGCTTTTAATACCCTTTCAAAAGCCTTGTATCTCTCCCTCCTCGCTACTGCCTCAACATTCCTTCCTTCGGAGATTACGGGTATGTTGACTTTTTCTACAAAAAGCTCTACTCCCCATTTCCTGCACAGTTCCCTGCAGAAAGCTTCATCCCTTTCCGATTCTTCTCCCCTCAGCATGTGGTTGACGTGGACGGCGGCTACGCTGATGCCGAGTTCTTCTCTCAGTGAAAGCAGGACATGGAGGAGGGTTACGGAATCGGGACCGCCGGATAAGCCCACGAGAATCTTTGAATGGGGCGGAATAAGGCGGAATTTCTTTATAGTTTTCCAAACTTTCGGCTTTATCATAGGAGAGATTATAGGAAAGATGGTGGCGACGGGTGGAGTCGAACCACCGACCTGGCGGGTATGAGCCGCCCGCTCTAACCACCTGAGCCACGTCGCCACTTGCGGTAGAAAATATATTCCTCTTTGGAAAAGTGTCAAATTCGGATTATACTTTCGGGACAAAAGCTAAGGAGGAGTGATGTTAAGGTTCTTTACCGCTGGGGAGAGCCACGGAAAGGGAATTTTTGCTTATTTAGAGGGTATACCGGCGAACTTCGAGGTCGATTTTGAGTTTATAAACAATGAGCTTCGCCGCAGACAGTCAGGTTACGGCCGCGGCGGCAGGATGAAGATAGAGAAAGATAGGGTTGAGTTTTTATCGGGAGTGAGGCTGGGAAGGACGCTCGGTTCTCCCATACTTATGGCCGTGTGGAACAGGGATTATAAGAACTGGAAGGAGATTATGAAGCCTGAGCCGGGAGGTCTTCCGGAAGAAAAAAGGGTAACGAGGCCCCGCCCCGGTCATGCAGACCTTCCCGGAGTTCTCAAGTACGGCTTTGATGACGTGAGGAACGTTCTGGAACGCTCCTCTGCCCGCGAGACGGCGGGTAGAGTCGCCGCCGGTGCTTTGTGTAAGGATGTGCTCAGGCGTTTGGGTATTGAGATCGGCAGTTACGTTAACTCCATAGGCGGAGTTTCGGTTCCGGAGGAGCTTATCGAAAGGATGGATCTCCTCGAAAGGTTCAGGAGAGCCGAAAGTTCGGAGGTCAGGATACCTGTTGAGGATGAAGAGCTTGAAGCTCGGTTTAAGGAGGAGATAGACGTGGCCAGAAAGGAGGGGGAAAGTTTGGGCGGGACTTTTACCGTTTTTGCCGTCGGCATGCCGCCCGGAATAGGAAGCCACGTTCAGTGGGACAGGAGGCTTGACGGAAAGCTTGCTCAAGCCCTCATGTCGATTCAGGCTATAAAGGGTGTTGAGGTAGGCCTCGGGTTTAAGTCCGGAAACCTTCCCGGTTCGGCTGTTCACGATGAGATATTCTACTCGCCCGGGAAAGGCTTTTACAGGGAAACTAACAGGGCGGGAGGGCTTGAAGGAGGAATGACAAACGGAGAGCCCATAGTTTTGAGGGCCGTTATGAAGCCTATTCCTACGCTCTACAGGCCTTTGAGGAGCGTTGACCTGTCCACAAAAGATCCCTTTGAAGCTTCCGTTGAAAGGTCTGATGTCTGCGCTGTCCCTGCGGCCGCCGTTGTTGCTGAGGCTATGGTGGCAATAACACTCCTGTCCGCCGTTCTCGAGAGCTTCCCTTCCGATGACTTTAGCAGGCTGAAGCTCTCTTTTGAGGCTTACAGGAGGGAAATCGCCGAAAAGTAGGAGCAGCCCGGGGCTACTCCAGGTAAGAAGCGGCTTCTTTTGCGCTCTTTCCTTCGTGCACTATTGCGGCGATTGCCCTCACTATTTTCTCCGGGTTTTCGTGCTGGAAGGCGTTTCTTCCTATGGAGACGCCTTTCGCCCCCGCTTTCATTGCTCCTTCTACCATTTCGAGGATTTCCATATCGTTGTTCATCTTGGGTCCGCCTGCTATGACCACAGGAATGGGACATCCCTGGGTGACCTTTTCGAAGGTTTCCGGATCTCCGGTGTAGGCAACTTTTACTATGTCTGCCCCAAGTTCTGCTGCCACCCTCGCACAGTGGGCAACCGTATCGGGATCGAAGGGATTTTCTATGTGTTCTCCGCGGGCGTACATCATGGCGATGAGGGGCATTCCCCATTCGAGGCACTTTTCCGATACTTTCCCGAAGTCCTCAAGCATTTTATCCTCGTTGATATCTCCGAGGTTGACGTGGACGGATACTCCGTCGGCTCCGAGCTTTATCGCTTCCTCCACCGTACAGACAAGAACCTTAGAGTTAGGTTTAGGGGAAAGGGCTGTGCTTGCCGATAGGTGAACGATAAGTCCCACGTCTTTTCCCCTTTTCCTGTGTCCGTGCCTTACAAGGCCTTTGTGAATTATTACTGCGTTGGCCCCTCCGTTTGCCACCTTATCTATTGATTCCCTGATGTTTATGATTCCGGGAATGGGGCCCATGGAGACTCCGTGATCCATGGGAATGATGACTGTGTTGCCCGTTTCCCTGTTTATAATTCTCTCCATTCTAATGGCTTTTCCGATTTTCATATCAGAAACCTCCGCAGTGATTTTTCGGGGGAATTGGAGGAAATTTTATCAGGGTTTTGGCTTAGCGGTCTTCTCCCTCCCCGAAGGGAGGGAAGTATTCCTGGTAGGAAAAGAGGAATTTCTCTATGAAGTCACAGAGGACGTGGCCGAGGGTTATGTGCACCTCTTGGATTCTCGGGGTGGAGAAACTCTTGACGATGAACGGGTGGTCAACCATTGATGCCAGTTTTCCTCCGTCTTTACCGAGGAATCCGACGGTCAGTATTCCCATCTCCTTTGCCTTTTCCACGGCTCTTATGACGTTTTTCGAATTGCCACTTGTGCTTATTCCTATGAGAACATCGCCCTCCTTACCGAGGGCTTCAACCTGCCTTTCAAATATTCTATCAAAGGAGTAATCGTTAGCAACGGCGGTTAAGATTGAGGTATCTGTTGTTAGCGCAATTGCCGGTAGACCCCTCCTCTCAATGGAAAACCTTCCGACAAGCTCTGCCGCTATGTGCTGACAGTCTGCGGCTGATCCCCCGTTGCCGCACAGGAGGAGCTTGTTTCCGTTTTTAATTCTTTGGGCTACCTCTAAGAATACGCGGTAAATTCTGTCCCGGTTTTCTTCTATAAAAGCCCTTTTAAGGTCTGCACTTTCTAAGAATGAGTAGTAAATGAGTTCCCTCATGCGTTCATCGCCTTTAAGAAATCTTCGTTGGTCTTATACTTCCTGAGCTTTTCAAGGAGAAACTCCATTGCTTCCACCGGTGACATAGACGTGAGGAGCCTTCTGAGTATCCATATCCTGTTAAGTTCCCACTCGGAAAGGAGGAGTTCTTCCTTCCTTGTTCCCGATTTGTGAATGTTTATTGCCGGGAATATGCGCCTTTCCACCAGTGCCCTGTCAAGGACTATTTCCATGTTACCCGTTCCCTTGAACTCCTCGAATATAACATCGTCCATTCGGCTTCCCGTCTCGACAAGGGCTGTTGCAATTATCGTGAGGCTTCCCCCTTCCTCTATATTCCTTGCAGCTCCGAAGAACCGCTTAGGTTTATGGAAGGCGTGGGCGTCGATACCTCCCGACAGGATTTTACCGCTGGGGGGTGTCAGTGTGTTGTATGCCCTTGCAAGCCTTGTCAGAGAGTCGAGGAGTATAACGACGTCTTTCTTATGCTCTACGAGCCTCTTTGCCTTTTCTATAACAATTTCGGAAACCTGGGCGTGTCTCTCCGGTGGTTCGTCGAATGTTGATGAGATTACCTCATCCGCCAGGGTATTCCTCTTCATATCGGTAACTTCTTCGGGGCGTTCGTCTATGAGGAGTATTATCAGGTATGTATCGGGATAGTTTGTCTTTATTGCATTGGCCATCTTCTGAAGTAGAACGGTTTTTCCTGCCCTCGGGGGAGCGACTATCAGTCCTCTCTGTCCTTTTCCTACGGGGGTGATCAGGTCAACAACCCTTGTAGAAAGTTCGGAAGGATCGTGTTCGAGCCTGAACCTCTCGGTGGGGTGGAGCGGTGTTAACTGATCAAACTGAGGCCTGTTTTTGGCGACGTCGGGTGCTTCCCAGTTAATTGCGTGAACTTTTAAGAGGGCGTAGTACTTCTCTCCCTCTTTGGGGGGTCTTACTTCCCCTGCAACCGTGTCCCCGGTTCTTAAGTTGAACTTCCTTATCTGAGACGGAGAAACGTAGATGTCGTTGGAGCTGGGCAGGTAGTTGTTCTCGGGCGACCTCAGGAAGCCGAACCCGTCGGGCAGGACTTCGAGAACTCCCACCCTGAATATGGCTCCCCTCTTCTCGGCATCTTTTTCAAGGATTTTCTTTACAAGTTCCTGCTTTTTTACGGACTTGACTTCGATTCCGAGGGACTTGGCAATCTTCCTTAGATCGAAGATGCTCATTTTCTGAAGCTCGTCAATGGTGAATCCTTCAAGGGTATTTTCCGCCATTAAGTGCTCCCTCCGAAAGAGTTTATTCGTTAAGGCCTTCTTCCCTTTCCTCAGCCCCCGCAGCTTTTGCGATCCAGATGCTTAACTCGTAAAGGGCTAAAAGGGGCAGGGCCATCATAACTTGGGAAAAGGCGTCAGGTGGAGTTAAAAGGGCTGCAACGACGAATATTGTTAAAACTGCAAATTTCCTGTTCCTTTCGAGCATCATGTAATTTATTACTCCGAGCTTTGAAAGCAACCAGACAACTACGGGCAGTAAAAATACAAAGCCGAAAGCGAGGATCATTTGTATCACAAAAGAAATGTAACTCCCGATAGTTATCTGCGGAGTTAGGATGTCTCCCATGAACCCGAGGAGAAACCTCAGACCAAAGGGAAGGATGATAAAGTAGGCAAATGCCGCTCCTGCGAAGAAACAGAGGACAGAGGCAAACATAAAGGGAAGCAGGAATTTCTTTTCATGCTCGTAAAGCCCCGGTTCAATGAACTTCCAGACCTGAAAAAGGACGTAAGGAAGGGCGATGAGGATTCCTGCAAAAAAGGAAACCTTAAGGGCCGTGAAAAAGGCTTCCGGAGGAGAGAGGAATATCAGTTTTCCTTGTAGATGTTCCGGAAGCGGTTTTTCCAGAAACAGGAGGATTTTCTTTTTAAAAGGCCACGCGATAACAAAACCGATGACTACCGCAATAAACGAACGGAAAAGGCGCTGCCTCAGTTCCTCAATGTGTTCCGTAACAGGAAGTTCTTCCTCGGGGGTGAGGTCTCTTCTTGACATCTCTTATACGCTTATTCCTTAACTTTTATTTTTTCAACCTTCTCTTCTTCTGCTTTTTCGACCTTTGCTACGCTCTCTTCCTTCTTTCCTTCACTCTTTTCCGACTTCTTTTCTTCCTCTTCGTCAAGTATCCCTGAGGAGGCTTTCCTGAACTCGTTTATGGCTTTACCGGTAGAACGGGCAAGCTCGGGAAGTTTCTTCGGTCCGAAGATGAGGAGTGCGATTACCAAGATAATTATAAGTTCTTGCGTTCCCAGTCCGAACATAACGTTCCTCCAAAAATTTAGCTTTTCGTGGCCGCTTTAAGTCCTTTAAGGAGTTCTTTCAGTTCCTCAATGTCCCAGTTTTCTACTCTCCTTACGACAGCGCTTCCTACAACGAAGCCATCTGGAGAATTATACATCTGCTTTATGTGTTCCGGTTTTGAGATGCCGAAACCGACGACTGTTCTCTTTCCCGAAATTCTTTTTATCCTCTGAATATCTTTCTCTACTTCTTTGAAGGCCAGGGAGTCTCTTTCCCCCGTTATTCCTGTTACGGAAACGTAGTAAATAAACTCGCCGGTTACTTCCCCTATTTTCTTTACCCTCTCATCCGTGCTTGTGGGAGCAGCCAAGAAGACGGGGGATAGCTTCATGGACTTAACCTTCCTTGAAAAGTCCTCTCCTTCCTCCGGAGGAAGGTCCGGAACTATAAAGCCGTCAACACCTGCAGAGGCCGAATCCCTTATGAATCTCTCTTCTCCGTATACAAATATGGGGTTGTAGTATCCCATGAGTATGATCGGTTTTTGGGGAGCAAATTCTCTGAGCTTCTCGACCAGTTCCAAAACCTTACGGGTATTTGCTCCCGCCGCCAGTGCCCTTTCGTGGGCTTTCTGGATAGTTGGACCGTCTGCCAGCGGGTCGGAAAAGGGCATTCCCACTTCTACCATATCGGCATACTCGAGGATGAGCTTAAAGACATCCAGGGAACGGCGGCAGTCCGGATCGCAGGCCGTTGCGTAGACTATGAGGGGTTTTTCTCCCCTTGAGCTGAGTTTTTCAAAACAGTTCCTTATTCTTTCCATACTTTCTCCAAACTACGAAGAGTGCAAGGAGAATTACCGAAAGGACCAAACTTACAGCTTTATGGCTAATAATAAATGAAAAGAGTTTTTCGAGCAAGTTACCCAGTAACAGGTAGGAGGTCATCCATAGAACGGCTCCCAAGCCGTTGTAAACGGTGAATTTCCCAAATTGAGGTTTGAATATCCCGATAACTACGGGAAGAATCGGCCTTACAACGGGGATGAACCTTCCGAAGACGAGGGAAAGCTCTCCCTTCTGTTCCACAAACTTCTTTGTTTTTTCAAAGTCCTTTTTCGAGACTTTAAGCCGTTTTAGAAGCCTTAAGAGGAATTCTTCTCCCAGCAGGATGCCGAAAAAGTAAGAGACTGAATAACCCAAGAAAGTTCCTATGGAGCCGCAGGCTATAAAAGAGAGGGGAGAGACCGTTCCTTTTGATGCAAGGAGTGAAGCCACTATTAAAACTTTTTCTGCCGGCAGGAAGAGTCCCAGCATAAGGGCTGTTTCGAGGAAAGCCCACAGGAAAACGATTGAGCAGGAAAGCTCGGGGTGCTGTTTTAGAAAATTTACCGACTCCTCAACAAAACGGGTAAGGGAAGCTATGTCCACTTGACACCTGCCGGGGCGTAAACTAAACTTCTCAGTCGCACGGCGGACTATTATACAAGGAGGCCCAAGATGAAAAAAGGTATTCATCCGGAATACAGGGAAACTAGGGTAATTTGTGCCTGCGGAAATACTTGGGTTACAAGGTCTACCAAGTTCCCGGAAATCAGGGTTGAAGTTTGCAATGCTTGCCATCCGTTCTTTACCGGAACTCAGAAGCAGAAAGTAGTCAGGGGTAGGGTAGAGAAATTCCTGGCCAAGTATGAAGGTAAGTATTAAATGGGCGTGAAGCTCCTCTCGGTGACGGAGAATCTCCTTCAGACCGTTGCGACAGCAGCACGGGTCTGCTATTCGGGGTTGCCTGTAGAGGAGCTTCTCACCCGTTATTCGGAAGAAGAGCAGGCAGAACTGGTGAAGAGGGTCGTCGGAATGGGGCACCTTTCCGTGATAGAGCACGGGGTTATGACCCTCTTTGCCGACAGTTCCTTTAAGGAAGAGCTGTTCAGGATAATGGTGGAGAAGCCGTACCTGAAGATTACGGAAAGAGAGGATGGCTTTATAGTTTCCCTTAACTTAAGGACGGCTTACGAGCTGATGGAGGAGATGTCCCATCTCCGATTTGTAGAGGAGCTTCAAAAGGTTTACCCGGCTTTTCTCCCTAAGCCGAAAAATCAACGGTAAATCCCTTTTCGCTTCCCTTCAGGAATTTTTCCTTTTCCTCTTCAAACTCCTTTTTTTCCGAAAATCTAACGACTACCGGGTTAAATCCTTTATCGGCCAAGAACTTCTTTAAGTCTTCCGTGTTTAAGGATTCCTTCAGTTTCCGGCTTTCTGTAAAAAGTTCAACGGAAAGGTTCTTTCCCAGGAGCTTCACAAGCAGTAGCAACTTTCCCTCGCTGAGTTCTAACTCAACAAGAGCGGCGGCCATGTCTTCTTCCTTTTTAAAGTATGCTCTGCCCTTTAATTCTCCGTTCAGATAGACGGGAGAGAGAACGATTCCGGTGATTACGAAGAGGGCGTAGGTGGCAATAAGTTCTTCAACGGCTTTGTTTATTTCGTCCTTCCTCGTCCCGGGAGGCAGTTTATCTCTGACTTTCTGGAAGGTTGATTCTTCGAGGAGCATAAGCAGAGCCAGTAAGTGGAAGGGTGAAGGGACAGCAGTTTTGGAAGGAAGAAAAGCCGGTAGGTTTTCCTTTAGTTCGGGAAATCTCTTCGTTGCTATTTTTTGAAGGTATGAAAGTACTTCCTTGTTTAAAAACTTTGATAGTTCGGTTAATTCCGGCTGCTGTTTTGGCAAAAACTCCCTGAGCGTTTCCAGTAGCTTCCGGGGCTTCTGTTCGGTTTTTACTACGGAAAGTTCTATTTTCGGAGAAGTATTTTCAAGTTTTAAGAGGAGTTCTTCTCCTTCCCGGAACTCTCTATCAACCTTTACGTCGGCAATTAGTATAAGTTTTCCCGACTTCAGCTTGGCCTTGCCTTCCGGGGTATAGCCGAGGAAAGTTGCTTTTATAAGCAAGGACTCTAATTCTTCACTGACGTCCTTTTTTGAGCTTCCCGAAGTGACTGTTGATAATAGCTTTTTCATGTCATAGTAAGAGAAGTTCTCCAGCTTTAGCGGAAGATCCCTGTTCAGCCCTTCTACCGGGATGATGCCTTCAATCCGTCTTATTTCCATAGGAGCACCTTAGGAGAACAGATCTGTGCTAAGGTAACGTTCCCCGGTGTCGGGAACCACAGTAACAACCCGTTTTGATATCCCCTTTTCCCTTGCAACCTTTAATGCAGCAGCGACGTTGGCTCCGGCGGATATTCCGCAGAAAATTCCGAATTCCCTGGCAAGGAGCCTTGCGTAATACTTGGATTCTTCAAAGGATACAGTTTTAACCATATCAATTAAGCTCCTGTCGAGAATGGGCGGTATAAAGCCCGCTCCTATGCCCTGAATGGAGTGGAGGCCGGGACTCTTTCCTGATAGAACGGCTGACTCTTCGGGTTCCACCGCGATACACAGGCACTTTTCATTGACCTCTTTAAATCGCTTCGCCATTCCCGTAAACGTTCCGCCGGTGCCTATTCCCGCAACGAATAGGTTCGGAACTTTTCCCATTTGGGAAAGAACTTCAACCGCTGTAGTCCTGTAGTGAACTTCCGGGTTTGCGGGGTTTTCAAACTGTCTGGCCGGGAAGAACTTGTCGGGAGATTCTCTTACAAGCTCTTCACCCCTTTTTACTGCCCCGGGGATTCCTTCCTCGGCCGGAGTCAGTATAAGCTCTGCACCAAGGGCTTTCAGTACCTTTTTCCTCTCCTCGCTCATGTTTTCTGGCATTACGATGACGCACCTAAAGCCCAAGGCCGAACAGACAAGGGCAAGACCTATGCCGGTGTTGCCGCTTGTGGCCTCGATAACGGCCTTTTCTTTCGTTAACTCTCCCTTTTCAACAGCCTTTTCAATTATTGCCTTGGCAACCCTGTCTTTTATGGAACCGCCCGGATTGAAAAACTCGAGCTTTAGGAAGACCTCAACGCCTTCTATTTCGACTCTGATGAGGGGCGTATTGCCTATGGTATCAAGGATACTGTAAGACAATGTCTTCATCCTTTAACTCCGATAGTATGTAAATCTTTTTTCCCCTTTTTTCCGTTTCTCCCGTAACCCTCTTAAGGAGAGAAGGTTTAAAGACCATAAAGCCGCTGACGTGCCTTGCTGCTTTCCTGAAGAAGAATTCAGAAAGCTCAAGCTCTTCCTTTAGGTGATTGTATTCTTCAAGCGGAATGCCTCTGATAAGTTCTCCCTTCCATAGGAACCTCTGAACGGAGTTTTGTAGGTAATTCCTTAAAAACCTTAACTTTGAATCCCTTGTCATGTGTCTCCTAACGACCGAGTGAAGCTCCTCTTCGGAAGTCAGGTAGTCACATACAATCTTAACAATTTCGTTTATCCTGTCCGGAACGGCATCTACTACACCTTTATAGGTAATTTTCCTGTGCTTAAAGTGAGGGAGTATTTTCCTGGTGGACCCTTTTAGTCTTACGCTGTTATCTACGATTCCTCCCACGACGATTACCGTTTTGGGGGTTACCTCTTCGTGGGTAAACTCCTTTTCGGCCGAGGGATCGAGGACTATAATGTTGTCTGAGAATGGGAAATCCCTGTGAAGGGAAATGTTTACCCTTCCTTTGAAGAACTTCCTGATTGCTCTTTCTGCCCTGTCTGAAACGGATGTAAGCATGAAGTTTTCCGGGGTAAAGTAGTCTTTGACTGTTGAATGGGCTATTTCAACCTGAACAAGGAGGCTTTTCTGTTCCGAAGGTATGAGCTTCTCAAAAAGGGAGAAATCGACGGCGAAGTGCGGAAACGAAAACTTTACCGAAGACAGGTTGATACTTCCTTTCCCTTTGACTACTGCTGCATCTGCTTCAACATTTCCGGAGAAAGCAAGCCACTCAACACCTGAAGAGTTATCTATGACCCTTCCGGGTCTTATACCTTCGGCAATCTCCTCTTTCCTTAAAATTCCGAACCTTCCCTTAACAAGGTGGTAGGCCAACCTGTTTATGAAGTCTCCTCTTCCGGGTTTTAGAAAGAGTTTCGGCCTTCTGATTCCTTCTTCTTTCAATCTTTCGGATACAATATCTTTTGCCTTTTTAAACTTCAAAGTTCCTCCGGGCCTGGTATTTCCTGTGTTAAACTGAATATAGGAAAAAGAAAGAAACTGGAGAGCCGGTATGAAGAAAGGAATAGCAGAAGTTCCGGGAATACTCTGCGGAGTGGGATTCGGAGGGATAAAGAAAACGGAGAAAGAGCTGGATAGGCCGGACGTCCTTCTTGTAGTGACCGAAAGACCGGCGGAGTTTGCAGCTGTCTTTACTACGAACGATGTACAGGCGGCTCCGATAAAGGTAAGTAAAGAAATAAAAGGGAAAATTTCCGGAATAGTTGCAAACAGCGGAAACGCCAACGCCTGTACGGGAGAAAGGGGAATAGCAGATGCTGTAGAAATGTCTAAACTCGCTTCTCAGCTTACGGGAAAAGGGAAATTCCTCGTTGCATCTACCGGGGTAATCGGAGAACCTTTACCGATGGATAGGGTTAGAAAGGGAATTGCAGAAGCGGTTTCAAATCTGGGAAAAGCGAAAGGGGAAGAGCCCGCAAGGGCAATAATGACAACGGACACTTTCCCGAAAGTTGCATTTAGAGAGGGAAGCGGTTTTGTCATCGGGGGGATTGCAAAGGGTGCCGGGATGATTGATCCGGCAATGGCAACGATGCTTGCGTTTGTTGCTACCGATGTTTCTGTTGACAGGGAGCTTCTCAATGAAGCTCTAAAAGAGTCGGTTGACGTTTCATTTAACGCCATAACTGTTGACGGAGATATGAGTACCAACGACTGCGTTTTTCTCCTCTCTACCGGGAGGTCCGGAAAACTGGAGGAAGAGCAGTTTGAGGAGTTTAAATCGCTGTTGACGGAAGTAATGAAAGACCTTGCCTATCAAATAGTGAGTGACGGAGAAGGAGCTACAAAGGTTTTGAGAATCAAAGTTACGAGGGCAAGAACCGGGGAGCAGGCGAGGGCTGTAGCCAGGAAAGTGGCCCTTTCGCCCCTCGTAAAGACAGCCCTTTTCGGCTGCGACCCTAACTGGGGAAGAATCGTTGCGGCTGCCGGAGCGGCCGGAACCGGGATAGAGGAGGAGAAGCTGGAACTCTACATGGGGGATTTTCTCCTGTTTAAGGGAGGAAGGGCAGATTTTTCGGAAGAGGAAGTCCACCGTTACATGACGGAAAACCGTGAAATTGAAGTTGAGTTAAGGCTTAACCTGGGAACTGCTTCTTTTGAATACCTAACCTGTGACCTTACCTACGACTACGTGAAAATAAACGCAGAGTACCGGACATGAATCCCCTGCTTATTGACATCGGGAATACCCTGACAAAGGTTGTAGTTAAAGGGGAGAAAGGTTTTAAAGTTGTTTTTGAGCTTGATACGGCAAGGGTAAAGGAAACCCCGGATCTCCTTATTAATAGAATAACGGGAAAAGAACTCGTCGTTTCCTCTGTAGTTGCTGATTTGAGTGACGTAATTGAAAAGGAGATTCCCTCATCTCTAATAGTTTCTCCAGAACTGAGACTTCCCATAACTATAAGTTATAAATCTCCACAGTCCCTCGGAGCTGACAGGATAGCTGCCGCCTGTGGAAGTCTTGATTTCTATGAGAGTTCAATAGTTGTGATGATGGGAACGGCTACCGTAATAGATCTAATAGTTGACAGGAGGTTCGAAGGAGGGGCAATACTGCCCGGAATAGGTATGTCCATCGATTGTCTTTCGGAGAGGACGAGCAAGCTCCCCAGGTTAGGGGAATTTCGTCAGGTTGATTTTCCCGGAAAGTCAACAGAAGAGTCAATTATGGCCGGGATAACGCTTATGGTTTCGGGTGCCGTCGGGAAAGTTAAGGAAAGGTTTAACCTGCCCGTGCTCGTTACCGGGGGTTTTGCCGGTTCTGTGAAAATCGAAGGAAGGGTTGTAAAAGACCTTATTTTCAGGGGACTTTACAGGATATGGGAATTAAACCGGGGGAAATCCCCCGGAAAGTTTACTTGCCGTAAATTTCCTTAGCTGCATCTTGAAGAGCTTTAACGTTGCTCTTGAAAGCAGCCATCATTGGGTTAGTTGAGTTTTGAGCAGCCTTTACAAAAGCCTTTGCAGTTTTAAACTTTGCTTTGAGCTGGTCTTTGTTTGGAGCCATTGCACCGTTGTGACATCCGGCACACTGAGTTTCCCAGACGCCGGCCATAGCCGGTGCGGAAAGGAGGGCTGCTACTGCAAAAGCTCCCAATACTTTTCTCATCCCTTACCTCCTGAAGCTTGGTTGTGCGATTTCAATTTATAAAATCCCATTAAAAGTGTCAAACGATTATAAGTTTTTAATCTTCCTTAAGCTTTACTGGAGGCGAGAGCCTTATAAAACCGCTGTCCCTCCAGACGAATTTGAGAGCATCCGTCGGACAGGCATCCACGCACTCGGCACAGTTCCAGCAGTAAACCGTTTGACTTTCTCCGACGCTCGGTTTAATTCCCATCGGACACCTTGTATCGCAGACTTTGCAGCCCACGCACTTCGCAGCATCGTACTTTATAACCAGCTGCCTCCTCTTTCCGATAAGGGCAAGTACTGCTCCCAGTGGGCAGAGGTAACGACAGAAAAACCTTCTCGTAAGCAGGTTCAAGAGAAGAACTATGACGACAATCCAAACTTCAACAGTAATGACTTTGTAGAAGGCGTAGAACATCGTCTCCCTTCCGACAAGCCCCGGAGGAGACCACCAGACGAACATCGGGTATCCGACCATCATTGTAACCATAAGTTCGGCAACGAGGGTAAACCATAAAGCACGTTTCGAAAGCCTTATTAAATCTTTCCTGTATTTAAGCTTGCTTCCCCATTTAGGAATAAGGCCGAGGATTTTGTCTGTCAGCAGGGAGAGAAACTCAATCGGACACATCCAGCTGCAGAAAACTCTTCCCATCAGGAAGGCGAGGGTAACGGGTATGACCATACCGACTAAGGAAGGCATGTAGAAGAACTTTGCTGTGAGTATTGATTCAATCCCCTCAAGGGGCGAAACTACCCAGAGGTTGCCGACTCCGAGAGACTGGAACCAGCCCTGAACCAGGTTAATGTCGTAGTGGTAGTTGAGAAATGGGTTGATAACTACCGTTAAGAAGCAGGCTGTTAGAAAGGCATAGCGCCAGATTGTTATCCTTTTCCAGAAGCTTCTCTTTGCCACGGCTACTACCTCTTTACGATTTCTTTATGTCTTCGAGCTTAATTTCCTTAATTTTCTTCCACTTAATCGGTTCTATTCTTATGGCCTTCTGGCCGTTGTTTTCCGGGTATTGGTCGGCAATGCAGGAGTAAGCGCATATACCGCAACCGGTACAGTTTTCTTCAACTATGTAAGGCCTGAAGTCGTGGTCTATTTTTATTGCAATTCCGGAGAACGGGCAGACGTTAAAGCAGGTTTTGCACATAAGCCCCGTTTTTTCCTGCTGCCATGTTACGCAGACCTGCCTGTTGATAACGGCAACGCCCATTCTTACTTCTTCTTTGGCGCAAGGTACGAGAGAGCCGGTGGGACAAACGTAAACGCACTTCATACAGAGGTAGCAAGGTTTTTCCATAACGTCAATGTAAGGTGTTCCGGAAAATACTCCGCCGTTTTTAACGTCAAAGTACTTTATACAGTGATAAGGACAGACTTCACCGCACCTTCCGCAACGTATGCACTTCTGAGCAAAGTACTCTTCAGGGACTGCTCCCGGAGGTCTCAGGATGTTCGTTCTTATAGGACTTTTGATCATCGTCTTCGGGTTTTTAAACCTCGATAGGTCACAGGAAGAAAGGAATCCGGCCATAAAAGTGCCGAGGGTAACTTTCAGGAATTCTCTGCGGGTTTCAGTTTTCCTTTCCTTTTTCATCCTCGTCTTCTCCGAGCCACATTTTCTCTGCGATTTTCTCGGCTTTCTTTAAGCCGTGGAATGGATTTTGAGGGATGATTTCCCCCTTTTCAATTTTCTCAAATTCATCCAGGAAATGGGCTTCAACTACGGCAAGCTGGAGAACTCCGTCTATCTCTCTGATCTGGTGTTCCATTCTCTCAAGGTCTTCGTACCTTTCTCCGTCCAGAACTACAATTATGTAGTAAGCGTTTTCTTCTTCCTTTAACTCGCCACCGTAGACTTCAACTCCCGGAATTTCCATCAAGGCCTTTTCTACTTGAAATCCCTTGTCCGGTTCAGCGGTAACTACACAACTTACGATCGGCATATCACACTCCTATACTGAAATTATATTCTGGAACTTGAATATAAGGGGTAAATAAAAAGGAGGGGGACTTGCCCCCTCCTTTCAAGATTATCCGAGGTAAGGATGAGCTTCTTTCGGATCGATTTCGGAGTTGTGCTTGTAGCCGCCGCCGACCTTTTCCATCTTGACCAAGAAAGACTTGAGTGGTCTTGCGGGAGCGTACTTCTTAATGCGGCAAGCACAGATCTTAAACTCGGGCTGCTTGGAACCGGGGTCGAAGGCATCGATGGTACAGAAGTTGATCATCCTGTCCTTATCCTGATCGTACCAGTAAACGAAGACCATTCCCTCCATCGGGCCTTCTTCGGTGGAGATTCTGGCGGGAAGGATGTTCTTACCGCGGCGTGTTTCAACGAGAACGAGGTCACCGGGCTGAATTCCGAGCCTTTGAGCATCCTTGGGATGGATTTCAACCCAAGCTGTCGGGTAGTCCATCATAAGTTCGGGAATACGACCGGTCATTGAAGCAGTATGCCAGTGGTCGATAACCCTTCCCGTGGAGAGGTAGAACGGATACTCTGCATCTGGCGGCTCGGCAGGACCCTTGTAAGGCCTGAGCCAGATCCAGAACTTGTGATCTTTATGGAGGTGTCCGTAATCAACGACTTTCCAGCCCTTGAGACCGTGTTTCTTAACAAACTCCGTAGCAAGTGGATCTTTCCCGACAACGAACCTTCTCCTTGTTCCACCCTTTCTTGCAATCTCAACAGTAGGTGCAGGCCACTGAACACCGTCGGGCCTTTCAAGGAGAACTTCATAAGTAGCACCTGCAAGGGTGGAGTCCCTTCCTTTTGTAACTTTTCCTGCGTATTCCTCCCAAACCTTCTTGGCAAGGAGGTACCAAGGATCTTTCTCGGCAGCCTCAATAAACGGAGCTACGCACTGGTAAACGGCCTTTGCCCTTGCGCGGAGCTTCGGATCCCTCTCCTTCTTGAGCTTCTTGGCGAGTACCTGACCGAGCTTAACGAGCATCCATAGCTCGGGCATTGCCTGTCCCGGAGCCTTAACGGCCTTCGGAGTGAGCTGGGAGCGACGTTCTGTACAACCGTAGACTCCCGTCTTTTCAAAGTGGAATGCACAGGGGAGTATCATGTTTGCAAGCTCAGAAGTCCTTGTGGGGAAGATGTCTGTAACGACGACAAATACGTCATCCCTTGCAAATCCTTCCCTGAACCTCCTCATGTTGGGGAGAGACTGGAGAGGAGACGTCTCGTTAACCCAGATGAAGTGGATGGGCTTAAGTCCCGGGAACCTTCTTCTATCCTCTTCGGTGTAGGAGATAGCAGAGAACATCTTAACTGTGTGGTAACCGGGTTTCGGAGGAATCGTTCCCTTGGGAACGCCCCAGATCTTCTCAAGCTGAGCCCTGTGTTTGGGATTCTTAACTACCCTGTGGCCGGGCAGGATGTGACAGAGTCCTCCACCCTCACGAACACCACCGCATGCGTTGGGTTGTCCCGTAAGGGAAAGCGGATCTGCACCGTCCTTACAGATGTTTCCTGTTAAGAGGTGGAGGTTTGTAACGAGGTTGTTAACCCATACACCGCGGGTCCTCTGGTTGAGACCCATCGTCCAGATGGAAAGGACTTTTGTCTTCGCAAAGCGCCTTGCCACTTTCTTGATCATTTCGGGAGTAATGTTACCGCCACAGATTTCAGCGGCGTATTCGGGAGTGTACTTCTGGAGGAACCTCTTATACTCCTCGAAGGAAACTTGATGTCCTATAAGAGGAACCTTGTCCTTACCTTTGGAGAAGATGTGGAATGAACAGTACTTCTCGACAAATTCCTTATCATAAAGACCTTCGTTGACGATAACGTGGGCAAGGGCGTTAAGGAGTGCAAGGTCTGTACCGGGCTTAAACTGCATGTGAATGTCTGCAATCTTAGAAGTAGGTGAAACCCTCGGGTCAACGTTAATAACCATAACCTCCTGAGGGTTGGAGAGCTTACGCTTCATAATACGACGGTAAACGATCGGGTGACACTCGGCAGTGTTGGAACCGATGATGAAGATGGTATCTGCCTCGTCAATATCGGCAAATCCACCGGCGGGTTCGTCGGTTCCGTAGGATGTCAGGTATCCACCGACAGCAGATGCCATACAAAGCCTCGGGTTACCCTCAACGTGGTTGGAACCGAGGCACCTCCAGAACTTCTGGAAGAGGTAGGTTTCCTCTGTCAAAGCCTGACCGGAACCGTAGTAAGCAATTCCGGTCCATCCCATCGGGCCCCACTCGCCCTTCTTAATGGCTTTGATCATCTCATCGGCAATGATGTCGAAAGCCTTGTCCCAGGAAATTGGCTTGAAAGGTTCCTTTTTGCTCTTCCTGTAAAGGGGCTGTGTGAGCCTGTCGGGATGCCTGAAGAGCTTGTAAAAGAGCATTCCTTTCATGCAGAGGAAACCGAAGTTAATCTGGGAGTTCTTCTCACCGCGGATAATTGCCGGCTTTCCGTTTCTGAGGCCGAGCCATACCTTACAACCGGTTCCGCAGAAACGGCAGACACCCCTTACCCACTCTACATTTCCTTCCTTCTTATAAGCGGGGGAGTTCTTAACCTCCTCGGGAATTTGAGCAAGGCTTTCCCCAGCCTTGGCTTCCTCGAGGGATACTCCGTCAGCCTTTATCTTAAGGTTGACTCCAACCAGAGAAGCTGCTGTTAAGGCAGCACTCTTTTTGAGGAAGTCTCTCCTTCCAAGTCCCATCGTGCCCTCCAATTAAAATTTTTAATTGTTTACTTAGCTCCAAAGTCCTTTGCTGTTTTAATTTTCTTTACACCACTACCGTGGAACTCAAAGATATGCTCGTTGTGGCAAGTCCAGCACTTAAAGCCGGGGGTCTTTTTCTGCATTGTTTCGACTTCGTGATAGTGGCAGGCAGCACACTTATCAATAGGCGGAGTCTTGTGGAAGTCCTCGAGTGTTCCGTGACACTGGAAGCACCTAACGTTGGCAACAGCGTGTTTCGAGTGAGCCCATTCCTGATAGACTTTCGGAGTTGTCTGCTGGTGGCAAACTCTACACTGCTGCTGCTGAGGTGGCATGTTCTTGATAACGTTTGGAGGAACCGGATGTTGATCTGCCATTGCTGATGCGCTTCCTACCAGCAGGAAGCCCGACAGCAGAGCTAACGTTTTGACTCTCACTTTACACCTCCCCAAAAGCGTTGTTTAGTTATTACTCTCCTTGTTCCCCTTCCTTCTTACCAAAAAATTCCTTCAACTTCTGCTCAAAATCAAAGCCGTGTCCGACGTACCAGTGGCAGGTTAGGCAATTCCCCTGGATTTCTCCGCTTTTAAGTTTTTGGTGCATTATGTTGTCTGGAAGCGCCTCGTGACAGTGTTCACAGTTAGAAACGAAAACGTAGTGATTTCTTTCCTTCCTTTTCTCTACCCAGTGTTCTGCGTCGTTCATATAGCCGCCGTGGAAGATATGGCCCATGAAGTCCCTTGCTCCTGATAGCCCTTTTGTGAAGAGGTAAGAGACTACGTTATCGTGGGGAAGGTGACAGCTTGTACAGGCTGCCCTGACGGCTCCTCTCTTGTTTCCAAGAGGGCCGTGTGGTCCCCTTTCCCAGCTCTCGTACATCGGTTTCATTTCGTGGCAGGAACCGCAAAAAGAAGGCTGCCCCGTCGACTCTACCATCTGGGCGGATATAAGAGCTACAACTCCACCTATTATGAGGCCGGTTATCCCGCCCAGTAGGAAGGTCTTTTTCTTCTCGTTCATGCTACCTCCTCGTCAATTATTAATTTATCAAAACTACAGAAAGAGTCAAAGTCGAAATTGTATCTATGATGATATATGCATATTCAGCTGGCAGAAGCTATTTTAGCAGAATAGTAAATCAAAAGACAAGAGGATTAAGTTTTTTTTATATTTGCTAATAATCCTGGTCTTCAAAGTAATGCTTAAGGGATTTTACTTCTGGTGCTTCAGGCTTTAAGCTTAAAAGCTGTGAGTAGCACTCAAAAGCCTTTCCTTCATTCCCCCTTTTGATGTAAAGCTGTGTGGCTTTTAGAAAATCATTAAAAGCCTTTTCCTTCTTTTCTTCCGCCAGCTCTATAATCCCCCTTAAGTGGTAAACCCTCGGGTCTTCAGGAGAACAGGTTTTTTCTGCTTTTTTTATTTCTTCTTCTGCTGAGCCGTAGTCTGAAACGGATATGTATTGGTCAGCAAAAAGGAGATGTCTCGTACAGGGATCTAAAGAATTGGGATCAACCGGAAGGGAGGTTATCCCTTCAACCGATCTTTTTTGAGATAGAGATCCTCCGAGGGGAGAGGGTTGGGGCTTATAGGAAATAGAACTTTGATTTCCTCCAGTTGTGCAACCGAAGGCAAGGAGGGGAAGAAAGAAGAAAAGCTTACGCATCTTTTCCCTGCCCCAGTTTCTTTAAGTATTTAGAGTTCGGATTTAGCTGTTTTAACCGTTTAATGATTTCCTTGTAAGCTTCAGTATCTCCCTGCTTTTTAAACAGGACGGCAGCCCTGTAGTAGGCACTTTCAGCTGCTTCAGAAGATTCCCCTTCACTTTCTGCGGCTATGCCGCTAAAGATGTTGCCGAGTTGGTAATGAGCAAGGGCATTTTCCGGATCAACTTTGACTGCTTCGTTTATGTCCCTGAGGGCAGCAGATAGGTACTTAAGCCTCTCCTTGTCTGCCTTATCGGAGGCTTCTTTTGCTTTCATGAAGAGGTTGTCAAGTTCACTCTCCTTAACTTTCATTTTCCTTTTAAGGTCTGAAAATTGCTTTTTCTCCTTTTCGTTCAGGCCTACCAGCTTGCTTTTCATGTAGAGGTTCATAAGTTCGTTTATTTGGACGAAGTCAAAACCTCTTTTCTGGAGTTTTTTGTAGAAACTCTCGTAAAGCTTTTTAGCCTCACCATCGTTAACCGTAAGCGACTTTTTGAACTCCAGCATTCCTTTAAGCATCAGCAAGTCAGACTTTACCTGGTAAATCTTTTTCCTTTTAAGTCGAGCTTCCTTTTTCGTTGCATTTGGGACTGTTGCATTCGGGTTTTCTCTATAGAGCGGTTCTATTTCTTCCAAGGCTTTGTTTGTTTTTTCTATCCCTTCCTCGTATCTGTGGTTGTGGTAATCGCTGTAAATGCAGTAGAAGTAGACCGGAGGGTTTTTAAGAAACGAACTCGGACACTTTAGTTCTTTTTTCTGTCTTTCTTCAATTTTTTTCTGGAGCTTATCCGTTTGCGCAAGAGAGGAGTTAAGCAAAGCCATCGAAAGGACGGCAGCGGTTAGAAGCCTCTTCATTAAGTCCTCCTGAGGAGCAGAATAAAAGGGGAGGGAAGTACCCTCCCCGGTTAATTCCGGAGTTACTGAGCAGCCTCTCCGGCAGCCTTTCCGTAACGCTTGACGTAGAACTCTGCAATCTTCCTAAGCTCGGACTTGGGCATACCCTTGAACCACTTGTGCTCGGGAGTGCTGAAGAGCTTCTTCTTGAACTCTGCCCAGTCTTTCTTGTCCTTCCTGCTTCCCTTCTCCGCAACGATCTTGTCGGCTTCGGGAAGGAGCTTGTAGTAGAAGTTGTAAGCTACTTCAAAGAGTCCGTGCCAGTGTGTCCAGTCGGGAGCCATCATGGAAGCACCGTGCCTTGCCCTACGACCTTCGTGGTGCCAGAGGAGGAAGTATTCCCACTCAATCTTGTCGTTAAACGGAGTAGGATCGATGAGCTTCCTGCTCTTGAGGAACTTCATAACCTGAGCTGCAGGCTTAGCGAACTTCTCGTTGTAGAGCTTAACAAGTTCGTCAAACTGGTAGTAGAAGGAGTCAACCCAAAGCTTCTGGTGGCAAGCGGCACAAACCTTCTTCATCTCGGCACGCTTGGCCTTCCAGTTCTCCTTGTGCTTGGAGATAGGCGGCCTGAGGGTCCAGGAAAGCCTTGCACCGACGTCGTGGGTTGCTTTAGCACCGGTTACGGAAGCTCCCATGTGACAGGTTACACAGTTGGGAGCCTGGTAGTAGTCCTCGCCGAGAACCCACTTAGCCCTGTCGAGGGTCTGCTCGATTTCAGACTGGTGAGCCTTGTAAGCGATACCGTGCTTGGAGAGTTCCCAAACTTCGATTTGCGGATGGTCGGGACCCTGGTGGCACTTACCGCACATGTCGGGTTCACGAACCTGCTTCAGGCTGAAAGAGTGCCTGAAGTGGCAGGCAGCACAGTTTCCGAGGGAGCCGTCGGGGTTAACCCTTCCGATACCTTCGTTAGGCCATGGTCCTGCAATAGGAAGACCGTTCTTTGTGGGTATGGTTCTACCGTGACACTGAGCACAACCGAGGTTGAAAAGGGGTTCTCCTTCTACGATTCTACCGAGAACGTTGTCAAGAGAACCGACGAACTGAGCAGCCTTTGCGTGATGGGACTCTGTAACTTCTTTTGCTTCCTTGGGGTGACACTTCCCGCAGTCGAGGGGAGAAACGATTGTAGAGATGGTGAAGCCGAAGTGCTGGAATGCATCCTTTTCGCCCTTGTTGGCCATGTGGCACTCGTAACAACCAACTCCGGCCTCTGCGTGCTTGCTGATTCCCCACTGCTGTGTCAGGGCAGGGTTCATGCCCTTGTGGCATCCCAGACACGCCTGGGTTTGTGGAGAAATGTTCCTGAGGGCTGCACTGGCGTCGGTAGTATTAAGACCTACAACTGCCGCAGCAGCGAAGGTAACCGCCAGCAGCCCTGTGCGGAGCTTGCTGAGCCTCCCTCTCATGTTTCCCTCCTTTCGCAAGATTTTCTCGCTGGAAATTTTAATAAAAACTTTCGCAACTTGCAAGATGCACAAATCGGTATTTTGGTAATACCTAATATTAAAGTTTCCTTATTAACGGAGTTTGCCTTACTTGATTAAGACTTCAATTTTATGTTTCTTTTTGAGTTTGGCCAAGAGCTTTTCGAACAGCTCCCGTCTTTTACGGGAAAGAAGCTCTGCGTAAGCCTTTTGCTCGCTTATCCCTTTTTCTTTGGCGTAAGCCTTTACTTCATCCTGGTTTATTTCGACCCTTTCGTTAATCTCTTTGGTTAAATAGGCAATTATATAAGCTGCGTCCTGATCAAGGCCGGAGTGAGAACGGAGAACTCCTTCCTTTTTCGAAACTGCCTTCTTTGCCTCTTCAAGGATAATCTTCCTGTCAATGTAGTAATTAACAAGCTTTTTGAGACCATCCCTTGTCTCAAGCATCTTTTTATACTTCTCGCCCGGCAGCTGAGAAACGTATTCTTTTATGTCTTCATAAGTCACGGGCTTTCCGTCAAGGTAAGCAAGGACACTTCCGCCGGCGAAAGAGATAACGGGTGAGATTAAAAACAGGAGCAGTAGCAAAAACCTGTTCATTTTAAACCTCCTTTAACTGGACAGGTAACTAATTTAGGCCGCAAAAATAAAAGAGGGGAGGCATTGCCTCCCCTCAAATAATTTTTGAAACAAATTATTACTTCTTCTTGCCGGCTTCGAAGAGTGTAGGTGTTCCGGCGTCGTCCAGCAGGTGAATAGCCTGATAGAGCGGGCTGTTGGGGTTCTTGGCGTTAAGTTCGGCAGCTTTACGCTTCTTGTAAGCTTCGAAGATCGGGTTGTGGCCGAACTTCTTGCCGAGGTACTTGTCGCGGTTGTTGTACCTCTCAAGCCACCTCTGCCATTCCTCTTCGCTGAGCCAACCCTTCTTGTAAGCAGCCTCGACGTTCTTCTTGACCATCTCCCAGTACTTATCGCCGAGGAGCTTGTAAGCCATAGGTGTCTCGTACATCTCGGCAGTGACGATGGACCAGACGTTTCCGGGGAAGTCGTAAACCCTGTAGGGGAAGAACTTAAGCGGAGACTTGCTCTCCCAGATCTTCTTGGCTTCAGGTATTCCATTCTCGGCAAGGTAGTGGATTGTTTCCATGAGGTCGTACTGGAGTTCCCAGATACCGTGCCACTGGGTGTAGTCGGCGGCCATCATCTCGGCACCCATCCTGAACCTACGACCCTCATGGTGCCAGCCGTGGTACATAGCCTTAGCAGGCTGCGGCACCCATCCGCCGTTGATAACTTTCTTGAGCTTCTCGGGGATCTTGACAGGGTTGAAGATATCACCGTACTTCTTCGGATTCTTTTCAGCGTACTTCTTAGCAAGGTTGTTCCAGTAAACGAACTGCCTCCTGAGCTCGTTGTACTGGAGGTTTACAAGGTCCATCTGGAGGAAGTAGTCGGTTACGAAGTTGGGGGAGTGACAGTTCTTACATACAGCTTCCATCCTCTGACGCTTAACTTTCCAGTCGCCGAGCTTCTCCTTGAACCAGATAGTCCTGTAAGACCAGGGAGCCTGAGATTCCCAAGCAAGCCTTGCACTTACGTTGTGGGTTCCCTCAACACCGGGAGCGGCGTCCATGTGACAGGTTGTACATGTCGGAACGGGAATCGGAATTCCCGCCTGTGAGGACTTATAGCCGAGGTCCCACTCCTTGTAGTGGGTCATAAAGATGTTTCCGTGCTTGGATTCAAGGTACTCCTCAATGTGAGGATGGTCGGGTCCGATGTGACACTCACCACAGGTGTAGGGGTTCCTTGCAACTGCAATGTCAAATGTGTGTTTGGGGTGGCAGGCATCACACTCACCTACGCTGCCGTCCCAATGGAGAGCCGTAATGTTGTGACACTGCTCACAGCCGGCCTTTGTTGCAACGATAGGCTCCCAGATAGCCCTGTCGGCGTTGGCGTAAAGCCAGAAGGGATAGGCGTGCTTACTCTCTGTGAACTCCTTAACCTCTTTGGGGTGACACATAGAACAATCTTTCGGAGTCGGATGGCTTGCTACAACAGGGCCTCCGGGACACTTGAAAGCGTCTCCGTCACTTTCGCTGGCCCTGTGACAGATTGCACAACCTACGCCCATCTTGGCGTGCTTTGACTGAGCCCACTGCTCGATAACTTTGGGTGCCACTCCCTTCTTCAGGTGACACTCAACACAGCCTTCGGAAGACTTTGGTACCTCCACACCGTTAACGGTAAGAGCGTAAGATGAAGCCCCGAAAACAACGGTGAGGAGGCACGCTTTCAGTGCCGTGCGCAATCCCCTCATGTTTCCCTCCGGTGAAGTTTGAATTTTTCCTCTAATATTATACATAAAGCTGTCAAGAGAGGTGTTCAAGTTGTAATAAGCAATACACTATTTTAATTAATATTTTAAAAATTTAATTAGAGATACACTATCATATCCGCAACTTTTACCAGCTTGCCTTTCTTTTTGTAGACCTTATACTTTGTCATAGCGTTATCTTAACTTTGGTAGGAGAGACAATGTTAGTGGTGAAGTTCAGATATCCCGACACTGAAAAGACAGGACTTGCGGTGCTTGACGGAGTTTGCATTAGTTCCGGAAAAGAGGTAGTGGTGAAAACCGACAGGGGGGAAGAACTTGTCAAAGCCCTGAAGGTTTACGAAGTAGATGAGCAGACGTTGGAGAAGTTCGGCCTGAAGCTAGAAGATCTCTATACCGTTGTAAGGGTGGCAACGGAAGAAGACAGGAACAGGTTTGCAGATAATGAGCTTTTTGCCGTTGATGCCCTTGAGGTTTGCAGGGAAAAGGTTTCAAAGCACCAACTCAGTATGAAGCTTGTTAAAGCTTACACCACCTTAAACAGGGAAAGGATTGTGTTTTACTTTACGGCCGAATCCAGAGTTGACTTCAGACAGCTCGTAAGGGATCTTGCTGCCCACTTCAGGACGAGGATTGAGCTGAGGCAGATTGGGGTTAGGGACGAAGTAAAGATGGTCGGTGCTGTCGGTATGTGCGGAAGGATTTGCTGCTGTAAGGAGTTTTTAGAATGTTTCCAGTCCGTTTCCCTCAACCTTGCCAGGTTACAGGGACTTCCCCCGAATCCCTCAAAGCTTTCCGGGACTTGCGGGAGGCTTATGTGCTGTCTCAAGTTCGAAGAGGCCAACTACTTAATAAGGGAACACCTGCCGGAGGTGGGAGAGACGGTTGAGACTTTTCAAGGAACCGGAAAGGTTGTTGATATAAACGTTCCGCTGGAAGTTGTGATAGTTGAGATTGAAGGCAAGGGAAGAGTAGCCTTTCCCATAAGGGAGTTCGTTACGGAAGATGAGTGGAATGCCTATATAAATAAGGTAAAGGAAAAGATCGACGATAGATTCAGCTGCTTTACGAGAGCGGGAGTGATAGGAAATGAGAATAGCGGCAGAGCTTAAAAGTCCCCTTAACAGGCTTTTTGTCTTTGAGACGGAAGATGGCTACAGGGTGGAGTCTGTCTTTTATAAGGGAGAAAGGTTATGTATTTCCAGTCAGGTTGGCTGCCCCGTCAGGTGTGCGTTCTGTGCCTCCGGAAAAAAGGGGCTTTTCAGAAATCTCTCTGCCGAAGAGATGTTTAATCAGTATAAGCTGCTGAAGGAGAAACTTCCTATAAAGGGTATTGCCGTAGCCGGGATAGGAGAGCCTTCTACCAACGTTTCGGAAGTGGAAGAGGCTTTGGAGCTTTTTAAGAAGGAGGGTTTAAAAGTTACCATCAGTACTTCCGGTTATCCCATTAAGGGGTTTAAAAGGCTGATAAGGCTGAACCATGACGGCCTTACCCTTTCGGTTCATGCCGTAAAGCCGGAGACCAGAAAGAAACTTTTCGGCGTTTTTGAGCCTTTAGATGATATATTGAACGCTTTGAAAGAGCACCTTTCGGAATCATCTTCTTCCAGGAGGAAGAAATTTCAGCTCGGCTATCTTCTCATAAAAGGTGTGAACGACGATAGGGAAAACCTCGAGCTACTTGGACGGATTGCAAGGGAGATGAGGCTGACAGTCATGCTTATGGCCTACAACGAGATTCCGGGAGTAGGCTTTAAGGGAGTGTCGGAGCAGGAGTATGAAGATGCTTTTCTATTCCTGAGAAAAATGGGAGTGAGGGTTACTTTAAGTAACAGGTTCAGGAGAGATCCTCTCGGCGGTTGCGGGACTTTGACAATCGGAAGGGAGGTGTGAGGTGAGAAAGATTCTCTTCCTATTCATCTTGCTGGCGGTCGGAGCCTGTGGGTTGAAGGAGAAAGAGATTAAGGTGCCTCAAGAAGAAGTCGGGAAAGTTGCCGCAATAGGCGAAAAAGCCACGAAGAAGCTGATGGCTGAGCTTAAGTCCAACCTGGGAAAGGCTATAAGGGAAGGTGGGATGCCCGGGGCTATTGAGTTCTGCGCCGGAAAAGCACAGGAGCTTGCCCAGAAAGTCAACAGAGAACTTGTTGTTGTTAGAGTTTCGAGGGTTTCCGATAAGTACAGGAATCCCAAGAATAAGCCGGACAGTTTGGATATGAAGGTTATAAGAATGTTTAAAGAGAAGCTTAGGAAGGGTAGCCTCCCTCCCTACTACGTTACTGCTGTAGAGAGGGGCGGGAAGCTCTACTATGTTTACTACAAGCCGATAAGGGTTGCTCCTTTCTGCCTTCAGTGTCACGGAAATCCTGAGGAAATGGATCCGGAAGTCCTGAAGGTTTTAAGGGAGAAGTATCCGGAGGATAAAGCTTTAAACTACAAAGCCGGTGATCTCAGAGGCGTTTTTAAGGTGGTAATTCCTGCAGATAAAATTTAGAAAGGGGAGCGGGAATGTTTGTTAAAGAAGGTGAACTTCCGGGAATAGGGAAGAAATACTCGATAAAAACGGAAAACGGGGATACGGTTGTTGTAGTTATCCACTTTACGGGGAAAAGGGAAATTTACTACTTTGAAGGTGATAGTGAAGAGCCTACTGCCGTAATAGAGCTTACGGATGAGGAGGCAAGGACTCTCGGGACTATCCTGGTCGGTGCCCTCTTCCAGCCCACTTCTGATGAGGAAAAGATCGGCTTTCTTATGAAACACCTGGCCTTTGAGTGGATAAAAGTTCCCGAGGGGAGCTTCCTCGCCGGTAAAACGATAGGTGAACTTGATATAAGAAAGAAATACGGAGTTATTATCGTTGCCGTAATAAGGGAAGAGAACGTTGTTGTTTCCCCCTCTCCGCTCTTTAGGATAGAGGAGGGTGATACTCTGGTTGTAGTTGGTAGTCTTGAAGATGTTAAGAGGTTTATGAAGCTCGTTGAAGAGAGGAAAGGGTAGTAATGGAGCACTTTGCGGGAACTCTTGCCCTTTTCCTCTCTGCCCTCCTTGCTTCTTACTTGATAGCTTATAGGTTCGGGTTTCCGGTTATTCCGGTATACATACTTGCGGGAATTTTCCTCTCAACGGTGGTTCACTTCCGCGACATTCATGTCTTTGAAGTTCTCGGTGTAATACTTCTCCTCTTCTACATAGGACTTGAGTTTTCCCTGGCAGAGTTGACGAAGAACTTCCGTTCGGTCGTTTCTGTTGGAATTGTTGATCTGCTCTTTAACCTTATTCCGGGCTTTTTTGCTGCAAAACTTTTGGGGTTTGATAACCTGATTGCCTTTGTCGTTGCGGTTATCCTCTACCCGAGTTCTTCCGCTATTGTTTCAAAGCTTCTGATAGACCTTAAGAAGCTGGCGAACCCTGAGGTTGAGCCGGTGCTTTCTATCCTTGTCTTTGAGGACATAGCCGCTGCGACGCTCCTTGCAGTGCTTGTCAACCTTTCGGGAGGGGATGCTTCACCTGTTGAAATTTTGAAAGTCGTTATAAAAATTGCTCTCTTTATCTTTGCTGCTGTTTTTGTCATAAAGAACTTTAACAAGTTGGTGGATGTGGCTTTCGGTAAACTTGGTACTTCTTCGGAGTTTACTGTTCTCCTCGTCTCAACAGTTCTCTTCCTGTTTGTTGAAGCTACGTTGGGATTCGGGCTATCGGAATCGATAGGGGCATTTACGGCCGGCATGCTCTTTGCTGAAAGTTCCCATAAGGAAGCGGTAGAATCGGTCGTGATACCTTACAGAGAACTTTTCGGTGCTCTTTTCTTCCTTACCTTCGGACTTTCGATAGAGTTTGAGAGCTTTTCTCCGTCTCTTCTGTTTCCTCTTGTGGTTTTGGTAATGCTGTCAATAGTCACCAAGCTTCTTACCGGGATTGTTGCTGCAAGGTTTTACGGCCTTGGCGTGAGAAGGGGATTTTCTGCGGGAATCATGCTGATACCGAGGGGCGAGTTCTCCATCCTCGTAGCTGCTACTGTTCCGAAGCTTGTTCCCCTTACTGCCGTTTACGTCCTCTTCTCATCCGTAATCGGATCTCTTGCCGTGAAGGAGTCGGGTAGAATTATCAACGCCCTCTTCGGTAAAAAGGAGAGAAAGAAGAGCCGTCTGACGAGAAGCCAGCTCTTGGGGGATTGAGTGTTTATAACGTTTGAGGGAATAGAGGGGAGCGGAAAATCAACTCAGGCGAAACTTCTTTACGAATGGTTTCTTGACCGGGGGAGAAGGGTCGTTCTCACCAGGGAGCCGGGGGGAACTGAGGCTGCCGAAAGGATAAGGGATTTAATCCTCAGGGAGTGGGAAGAGAGCTTTCCCCCTTTCTCCGAACTGTGCCTTTACCTGGCTGCAAGAGGTTTTCACGTTAAGAACCTGATAAAACCTTCCCTCTCTGAAGGAGCAGTCGTTATCTGCGACAGGTTTTCTGACTCTACTCTTGCCTATCAGGGTTACGGCAGGGGGCTTGACCTGGAGTTGATAAAAAAGATGAACAGGGAAGTAACTGAGGGTATTAAGCCGGATTTGACCTTTCTTATAGACGTTCCCGTTGAGGTCGGCCTTGAGAGGATAGGGAAGCGGAGAAGGGATAGGATTGAGGGAGAGTCCCTTGAGTTTCACAGGAGAGTAAGGAGGGGGTTTCTGGATATTGCCGGGAAAGAGCCGGAGAGGGTAGTTGTTGTTGACGGAACCGGAAGCAGGGAGGAGGTCTTTAAGTTTATTCTTTCTGTCCTGAAGGAGAAAGGGTATGCCCCTTAATACTATCGTTGGACATTCCAGGCAGATTAAGCTCATAAAGGAGCTTATCGAAAGAGGAGAGTTTCCGCAGAGTTCTATTTTTTCCGGCGTTGAAGGGGTCGGGAAAAGACTTGTAGCTGTTGAATCCTTAAAGCTAATTTCAGGATCTGACCTTGAGGTTAGGATTATCGGAAGTGAAAAGCCCGCAACAATTGAGGAGGTCAGGGAGCTGACAGAGTGGCTTTTCCTAAAGCCCACTGAGGGGAAGGCAAAAGGAGTGGTTATTGATAACGCCGAGGAGATGAGGAGTGAAGCGTCAAATGCCCTTTTGAAAACGCTTGAGGAGCCGCCCGGCTATGCTTATATAATCCTTATAACGAGGAACGAAAACGCCCTTCTTCCTACAATAAGATCAAGGTGCAGAATCTTCAGGTTTGGAAGACTTACGGATTCTAACGTTGAGTTTATCCTCAAAAAGCAGGGGATAAAGCCCGACAGGAAAATTACTAAGCTCTCTGGAGGAAGTGCAGGGCTTGCCCTGAAGCTTCATGAAAGTCAGGTTCCGCAGTTGATTGAGAAACTTTCCCGTCTGTTAAAACGGCGGAGAGTTCTTCCCGTTCTTTCTGAATTTACACCGAAGTTTTCAAAGGTTTCCAGAGAGGAGGCGCGCCTGTTCCTGGATGCCCTTGAGAATTTAGTCAGAGAAAGGGGAACTTTTGACAGGTGGGAAGAGGCCATAAACAGGGGGAGGCTTTACTTGAAGTTCTACGGAAAGCCCCAGTCGGTTGTTGAGTGGGTTATCCTTACGGCTATCCTCGGGAAAGGAATCAGAGTTGCAGGTGGATCCTCTTTACTTTCCTCTTTCTAACAGACTCCGGAATCTCTTTTAACAAGTCGTGATTTCTTATTTCTTCCGGATCCTTTATTCCGTTAAAGTTTATCAGGTAAAAGTTCGGTTTATCTCCGTAGATGCCGTTTTCGTCCAGCACAAGCCCGCAGACGAAGAGTTCCCCGGCCTCTACCGGTTCCTTGAACTCGTTAAGGGATAGAAGCTTCTCAATCTGGACGTCAATGTTCATTTCCATAAGTGCGGCGTTGAGCTGCGAGCGGTTTTCTCCGTAAAGCGGGAGGAGGATCTCTCCGTTTTCCTCATAGACTTTTTTTAAAAGCTTCAGCTCAAACTCTGCCGCTTGAAAAGTAAGGTTGAGGAAGGTTTCAAAGTCGAAGGATGTTGTTCCGGCGACTGCAATCAGCGGAACTTTCAGTTCTTTGACTGCGTAGTAAACAGAGGCAAGGTTTGGAAAGACCTGGGCGGCGCTGTTGGCCACTATGTAGCTTTCCGGGAAGAGGGAGGAGATCCTCCACAGCATTGTCGAGGTGCAGACGATGCAGGAATCGAAACTGTCCTGCCTCTCTTTTACTGCGCAGTCCCTCATTAAAAGCTTTTCAATTACTTTTATCGCTTTCATTTCAATACTCTCACCTCTACCGCGTTCTGGTGAGTGTCAAGTATAACAAAGGTGCTTTTTCCGCTGAGGTATCCGCAAAGCTCACCGGGGTTTATGATCCGGCAGCCGTTAATAACTCTTAGGTCGATTCTGTGGGTGTGGCCGTAGATTACGTAGTCAAAGTCTCCCGACTTTGCCAGCGAATCCACAAACAGCGGTTCGTGCATCAGGACAAACCGCTTTCCGTCTATGGTTTTTGAGACGGGAGGCTTCTCTATAAGTCCTCCGCTTACCGTTGAAAGTCCCAGAAGTTCTCCGTCGTTATTTCCGAAAACTCCCGTAAAATCGCACGGAATTTCGGACAGGAGTTTCTTTAATGTAAAGGGTGAGACGAAGTCACCGCAGTGAATTAGAAGTTCCACATTCTCTTCCTTCAAGGCTTCTACCAGCTTCGAAACGGCCGTCAGGTTATCGTGAGAGTCTGAAGCGATTGCTATTCTCACTTTTTCCCTCCCGGGGGCTTACTGGAAACGTAGTCACATTCCGGGTAGCGCGAACATCCGTAGAACTTCCTCCCCTTCTTACTCCTTCTTTCTACCACTTCGCCCTCTCCGCACTTCGGACACTTGCCGTAGGAAATCGGAGCTGTGTAGGTGCACTCGGGATAGTTAGAACAGGCTATGAACCTGCCGTACCTTCCTTTCTTTATAACAAGCTCCCCTCCGCACTCGGGACAGGTTTCTCCCGTTTTCTCCGGCTCTTCCTTCAAGCTCTCCTTGTATTTACACTCGGGATAGTTGGAACAGGCTATGAAGGCTCCGTATCGACCGTGGATTTTGATAAGGGGAGAGCCGCACTCGGGACAGTTCCTTCCTATTTCTTCTCCTTTCAGTTTTTTAAGCTCTTTCTCGGCGTTTTCGAGCAGTCCTTTGAACTCTCCGAAGTAGAACTCTTTTAATAACTCTCTCCAGTTTTTCCTTCCCTCTTCGATCTTGTCAAGCTCTTCTTCGACTGAAGCCGTGAACTTCACGTCAACGACTTTCGGGAAGAGCTTTTTAAGTATGGAGTTTATGAACTCTCCGAGTTCGGTGGGTTTGAGCTTCTGCTTTTCTTTCTCTACGTATCCCCTCTGGATGATGTTTGAAATTATGGTGGCATACGTTGACGGCCTGCCGACTCCCTGTTCTTCCAGGGCTTTTACCAGCGTCCCTTCCGTGTACCTCGGAGGGGGTTCTGTAAAGTGCTGAACTCCTTTTACTTCCTGAAGTTCTATTCCTTCTCCTTCCTTAAGTTCCGGTAAGAGCTTTTCCTCAAAATCTATTGGGTAAACTTTGAGGAATCCCTCTTCTCTGAGGGTACTTCCCGTGGCTCTAAAGGTAAGTCCGTTTCCTTCTATATCGACCGAAACTGTGTCAAAAACTGCATCTTTCATCTGAGAGGCGACAAACCTCCTCCAGATCAGGTCGTAAAGTTTGAACTGTTCCGGAGTTAGGTAATTTTTCACGCTGTCGGGAGTTCTGAATACGGAGGTAGGCCTTATGGCCTCGTGGGCGTCCTGGGCCGACTTCGGAGCTTTTGACTCGTAACTTCTCCTTTTCTGGGGAAGGTAGTTACTGCCCAACTTTTCCTTTATGAACTTTCTGGCTTCTTTAACGGCCTCTTCCGAAACCCTTGTGGAGTCAGTTCTCATGTAGGTTATGAGACCGACCCTTTCGTTTCCGAGGTCGATACCTTCATAGAGTTGCTGAGCTATCTGCATCGTCAGCTTTGCCGGAAACCCGAAACGCTTTGAGGCTTCCTGCTGGAGGGTGGAGGTTATGAAAGGAGGAAGGGGCTTTCTTTTCCTCTCTTTCCTCTCTACCCTCGTAACTTTAAAGGAAGCCTCCTTGGCTTTGTTTACAAGTTCATTTGCGGATTTCTCATCCGGTATGTCAAACTTTCCGAGCTTTTTCCCGTTGACCGAGTGCAGCTTTCCCTGAAAAGTTCCTTCGTCCTTCTTGAAGAGGGCTTCTACTGTCCAGTACTCCTTCGGAACAAACTTCCTGATTTCCTCTTCCCTGTCGCATATAAGCCTTAGGGCAACTGATTGAACTCTTCCGGCCGATAGGGCTTTCTTAAATCTCTTTGACAGGAGGGGAGAGATTGTGTAGCCCACTATCCTGTCGAGGATTCTCCTTGCCTGTTGGGCGTAAACTTTGTTCTCATCAATTTTGTCCGGGTTTTTTACGGCCTCTGTAATTGCTTTCTTTGTTATTTCGTGGAACCTGACCCTGTAAATGCCGTCTTTCTTTATCCTTTTCAGGGCGTTGGCGATGTGCCAGCTTATGGCTTCTCCTTCCCTATCGGGGTCGGTTGCGAGGTAAACTTCCTCGCTTTCCTTCGCGGCTTTCTTTATTTCTTTGAGTATTTTATCCTTACCCTTAATTGTTACGTACTTGGGCTTAAAGTCCTTTTCAATGTCAACGCCGAACTCGTTCTCGGGGAGGTCTATGACGTGTCCCATAGAGGCTTTAACAATGAAGTCTTTTCCCAGGTACTTCTGTATCGTTTTGGCCTTTGCCGGCGATTCAACTATCAGCAGTTTCTTCCCCATCGGCACTCCCGCCTTCTGTTCTCAACCGGAAAGAATCTATCCGACGAATGCTCCTTAGTCAAATTTGACTCTTTGAAAGTTTCGGCACGATTGCCTAAGTTTTCCTGTTGTAGAAGATAAGGAGGTAAGGATGAGGCTTAACAAGTTTTTAGCTTATGCCGGTTTCGGTGCAAGGCGAAAAGTTGAGGAGCTGATAAGGCAGGGAAGGGTAGAGGTAAACGGCGAGGTCGTAACGACGCCTGCCGTTGAGATAGATCCCAAAAAGGATATTGTGAAGGTTGACGGAGAGAGGGTAAGGCTTCCTAAAAAATTTGTTTACCTTGCGTTTAACAAGCCCCAGGGAGTGCTGACGGCGATGGAAAAAGCTCCTGGGGATAGAAGGCCGATAGTTGCCGACTACTTCAGAAACTATCCGGTAAGACTGTTCCCCGTCGGGAGGCTCGACTACAACACGGAGGGACTCCTCATAATGACCAACGATGGAGAGCTGGCGGAGAGGCTTGCCCATCCCCGCTACCACGTTCCCAAAACTTACATAGCCAAGGTGAAGGGCAGGGTAACGCCGGCAGAAATCGAGAGGATGAAAAAGGGTGCCCTACTGATGGACGACAAGGGCAACAAGTACTTCCTGAAGCCACTCGATGTGAAGCTCCTGAAGCCCAGCAGGACGGGGAGGAACACTTACGTTCAAATAACGATAGATCAAGGGAAGAATAGGGTAGTGAGGCGCTTCTTCGACAGGTTTGACCACGGAGTGCTGAGGCTCAAGAGAGTGGCGATAGGACCTCTGAAGCTGGGAGAGCTTCCCCGGGGACACTACAGGGAGCTGACGCCGGAAGAGGTAAAGAGGCTTAAAAGAGCGGCAGGACTGGAGGAGGAATGATAGTAATAGCTGGACCCTGCGTGATAGAGGGCAGGAATAACCTGTTTGAAATTGCCAGAGTTGTAAGAGAGCTTGCAGACTCATACCCGCAACACCTTTTTATTTTCAAGGCTTCTTTTGACAAGGCAAACAGGAGTTCAATAGATTCCTACAGGGGGCCGGGACTGGAGGAAGGGCTTAAGCTTTTGGAGGAAGTCAAGAAGGAGTTCGACCTTCCCGTAACTACGGATATTCATGAGAGCTGGCAGGCGGAACCGGTCGGAGAAGTTGTTGATGTCGTTCAGATTCCCGCTTTCCTGTGCCGCCAGACAGACCTCCTGGCGGCTGCTGCTAGGACGGGAAAGACGGTAAACGTGAAGAAAGGGCAGTTTATGTCTCCCTGGGAGATGGGTAACGTCGTTGAAAAGCTCAAAAAGAGCGGGGCTAAGGAAGTGTGGCTTACCGAAAGGGGAACGACTTTCGGTTACAACAACCTGGTCGTTGACTTCCGCTCAATACCCGTAATGAAAAAGCTGGCAGACAGGGTAATCTTCGATGCAACCCATTCGGTTCAGAGGCCGGGAGGGCTTGGGAAGAGGAGCGGAGGCGACAGGGAGTTTGTTCCCTACCTCTCGCGGGCAGCGGTTGCTATCGGAGCTGACGGCCTTTTCTTCGAAACGCACCCGAATCCGGAGGCTGCACTTTCGGACGGCCCGAACATGCTGCCCCTTGAGGATTTCAAAGGGCTGATTGTTAAACTTTTCAAACTCCGCCGGGCCGTAGAGGAGATTTTTGATGAAGGATAGCGATATCCATCAGGTTGTGAAGATACTGAGAAGAGAAAAGGAGAAGTGGGACGTTCCCGTTGTAACGCTTATGTCACAGACGGAGAGGAATCCTTTTAAAATCCTGATAGCTACGCTCCTTTCGCTTCGGACGAAGGACGAGGTGACTGCAAGAGCAGCAGAGAGGCTTTTTCAGGTTGCGGAAACGCCGGAGGAGATGTTGAAGCTCGGGGAGGAAGAGATAGCCGCCCTCATTTACCCCGTAGGTTTCTACAGGAGGAAGGCGAAGAACATAAGGGAAGTTTGCAGGATACTGATGGAGAAGTACGGAGGAAGAGTTCCCGACGAGCTGGAAGAGCTTCTGAAACTGCCGGGTGTCGGAAGGAAAACGGCTAATTTGGTCGTTACCCTCGGGTTCGGGAAGCCGGGAATTTGTGTCGATACCCACGTTCACAGGATTTCCAACAGGCTCGGCTACGTAAGGACGAAAACGCCGGAGGAGACGGAGTTTGCCCTGAGGGAGAAGCTCCCGAGGGAGTACTGGATAGAGTTTAATGACCTCCTCGTTTCACTGGGACAGCAGATATGCCACCCGACATCGCCCAGGTGTTCGAAGTGTCCCGTGGAGAAGTTCTGCGATAAAGTAGGCGTCGAGAGGAGCAGGTGATGGCAGTTCCGCCTCTTCTTACCGATCTCTATCAGCTGACGATGATGAAAGCTTACCTTGACAATGGGAAGACGGAGGAGGCGGCTTTTGAGCTTTTCGTAAGGGAGCTTCCCGAAAACAGGAATTACCTTATTTTCTGCGGTCTGGAAGAAGTTTTTCAGGTAATTGAAAACTTGAGGTTTTCCGAATCGGATATTGACTATCTCTATTCACTGAAGCTTTTCCCCGACCGCTTCCTTGACTTCCTGAAGGAGTTTCGGTTTACCGGAAAGGTTTACTCGATAAGGGACGGAACGCCGTTCTTTGCTCAGGAGCCGGTTTTGAGGGTGGAAGCTCCTATCTATCAAGCACAGCTTCTTGAGACGGCTCTGATGAATCAAGTTCACATATCAAGCCTTGCCGCAACGAAGGCTGCGAGGATTTACACGGTTGCCCGGGGAAGGGCAATTGCCGACTTTTCCTTGAGGAGAACCCACGGGAGCGACGCCGGTTTGAAAGTTGCCAAGTATTCCTACGTTGCAGGATTTAACGGGACTTCAAATGTCCTTGCCGGAAAGCTCTACGGAATCCCCGTGATAGGAACCGTTGCTCATTCCTTCATAATGAGTTTTGAGAGCGAAGGGGAGGCCTTCAGGGCTTATTTGAGGAGCTATCCGGATAAGGCCATTCTTCTCGTTGACACTTACGATACCGTGGAGGGAGTGAAGAGGGCGATTGAAGCCGCAAAGGAGATGGGGGTAGAGCTGAAAGGGGTAAGACTTGACAGCGGGAATGTAGTGGAGCTTTCAAAGCTCGTCAGGGAGATACTTAACGAGGCAGGATTTGAAAGAGCAAAAATTATCGTCAGCGGAGGACTTGACGAGTACAGGATAGATGAAATCCTGAAAGCGGGTGCGGAGGTCGATGCCTTCGGCGTGGGAACAAAGTTTGGGGTTTCCTCCGACTCTCCTTACATAGACTTCGTTTACAAGCTTGTCGAAGTCGGCGGAAAACCCGTAATGAAGACCAGTCCCGGGAAGAAGATGTATCCCGGGAAGAAGCAGGTATTCAGGAAAAAAGAAGGGGATGTTGTCGGAGTTTGGGGAGAGGAACTGCCCGGCAGGCCTCTTCTGGAGCTTGTAATGGAAGGAACGGAGAGAAGGACGGAAGTCCCTCCGCTTAAGGAGATAAGGGACTACTGCATTTCTCAGCTTGAGAATCTGCCGGAGGAAGTCAGGGATATCCGCAGAAAGGCCAAGTACCCGGTCGCTTTTAGCAGGAAGCTGGAGGAGCTTTACAGGAAGATTCTCCGGAAGATAGAGGAGGAAGAGGGTGAACTCTCCTGAAATAGTGACGATAGACGGTCCCGCCGGTGCCGGGAAAAGCACTCTTGCCAGGGAGATAGCAAAGAGGTTCGGTTACCTTCACCTCGACTCGGGAGCCGTTTACAGGGCAATAGGTTACGCCTGCAAGCTAAAGGGAGTAAACCTTGACGATGAAGGCGAAGTGCTGAAAGTTGCCGGGAACTTAAAGGTAGAGCTGAAGGGAAGCAGGGTATTCCTAAACGGCAGGGACGTGACAGAAGCCATAAGAACTCCCGAGGGGGGAATCCTTGCCTCAAAGGTCGCCAGGTTCAGGGAAGTGAGGGAAGTTGTTGTTAACCTTCTCAGGAAGATGGCAGAAGGGAAAAAGGTCGTGATAGACGGGAGGGATGCGGGAAGCTACATATTCCCGAAGGCCGACCTGAAAATCTACCTTACAGCCTCTCCGGAAGAAAGGGCCAGAAGGCGGTTTAAGGAGCTAAAAGAGAAGGGATTTAACGTCTCATACGAAGAGGTTTTAAAGGAAGTAATCGAGAGGGACGAGTCGGACAGGAACCGTCCCTTTGCGCCCCTGACGGTGCCGGAGGGAGCAGTTGTAATAGACACGACGGGAAAAAGTATGGAAGAAGTTTTAGAGGAAGTCGGAAAGCTGATAGACCCTTAAGTCACAGCAGAGAATAGTACTGCTCCATTCCGTCCCTCCTGAAGGACTTTTCCCTGTAATTCCTGATGAAGTTCACCGCACCTTTAAAAGCTTCTGTTACCGGACGTCCGGCAGCAAGATAAGCAAGGAAGGCCGAGGAAAAGGCGCATCCCGTTCCCCTGACGACCTTCTCATCCCTGGGGTGTCTCTCCTCGGCGATTAACTGTCCCTTTCCGCCTTTAAACTCCAAAAGCCTGTCAGCAACGGTGTTTTTCTCCGGAATTCCTTTAACTACCGCATAGCCCGAGAAGTCCGAAAAGAATTCCTCCATCCTTCTAAACTCTTCGAAGTTAGGAGTAATGACCGAAGGGACGGAAAGGAGCGGTTTTAAAATATCAACCTTTTCAACAAAGGATTTACCGAAAGTCGGAGAGAGAACGGGGTCGAAGACTACGGGAACGTTAAGGTGTGCTAGCTTTTCGGCAATTTCCCGGTTAACCTTAAGGCTATCGTGGGGAATTCCGATTTTTACCCCCGCGATGTCTGCCTCTTCGAGGACTGCATCGAGCTGCTGAAGGAGGAACTCTCCGTTGGTGAACTCTACTTTTCTTACGCCTTTCGTGTTCTGTACGGTGTTTACCGTTATGACCGCACAGGAGAGGAAACCGAAACGGCTGAAAGTCCTAACGTCTCTGATAATTCCTGCCCCTCCCGTGGGGTCAAAGCCGGCGATTGTCAGTAGAAACTTAGTCTCCACTTTGCCTCCTGTCGTATAATTCGGCTACCTGTCAGGGAGGTGTGCCATGAAAATCGCCTTAGCCTGCGACCACGGCGGTTTTAAACTCAAGGAAGTAATTAAATCATACCTTGAAGAGCTTGGAATCGAGTACATCGATTACGGGACGTTTTCGGAAGAGTCGGTCGACTACCCGGATTTTGCCTACAGGGCTGCGAGAGGAATCGTGGGGGGAGAAGCAGACAGGGGAATTTTTATCTGCGGGACGGGAATAGGCATATCCATAGCCGCCAACAAGGTTAGAGGAATAAGGGCAGCCCTATGCTACAACATCTTCGCTGCCGAAATGAGCAGGAGGCACAACGACTCAAACGTCCTCTGCCTGGGGGGTAGAGTTTTGGGAGAGGAGCTGGCCAAAGCGATAGTTAAGGTTTGGCTCGAAACGCCCTTTGACGGCGGAAGACACGATAGGAGAGTGAAGAAGATATCCCAAATCGAAGAAAACGAATGCGGAGGAGATAGATGAGGAACCTTAAAAAGGTCGATCCCGAAATCTTCGAGGCAATGAAGTGCGAGTTTAAGAGGCAGAACGAGCACTTGGAGCTTATAGCTTCCGAAAACTTTACAAGTCCTGCCGTTATGGAAGCTCAGGGGTCTGTTCTTACCAACAAGTACGCAGAAGGTTACCCCGGGAAGCGCTACTACGGAGGGTGCGAGTGCGTTGATATTGCCGAGAGACTGGCCATAGAGAGATGTAAGGAGCTTTTCGGAGCGGAACACGTAAACGTTCAGCCCCACTCCGGATCCCAGGCAAACCAGGCCGTCTACCTGGCCGTCTTAAAGCCCGGGGATACGATCCTCTCCATGAACCTCTCTCACGGGGGACACCTTTCCCACGGCTCTCCCGTTAATATGACGGGTAAATACTTTAACGTTGTTCAGTACGGAGTCAGGAAGGATACAGAGACCATAGACTTCGATCAGGTTTACAGCCTTGCTAAAGAGCATAAACCGAAGCTTATAATCTGCGGTGCATCGGCCTATCCCAGAATCATAGACTTTGATAAGTTCAGGGAAATCGCAGATGAAGTCGGAGCTTATCTCCTGGCTGATATCGCCCACATAGCAGGACTTGTCGTTGCGGGACTTCACCCCTCTCCGGTTGAGGCCTGCCACTTCGTAACGACAACCACCCACAAGACCCTGAGAGGTCCCAGGGGCGGCGTCGTAATGTGCAAGGAGGAGTTTGCAAAGGAAATAGACAAGGCGGTCTTCCCCGGACTTCAAGGGGGGCCTCTCATGCACGTCATAGCGGCCAAGGCCGTGGCCTTTAAGGAAGCGCAGACGGAGGAATTTAAGAAGTATCAAGAGCAGGTTGTAAAAAATGCAAAAGTTATGGCAGAAGAGCTTCAGCGTCAGGGATTCAGACTGGTCTCCGGCGGAACCGATAACCACCTGATGCTTGTTGACCTGACAGATAAGGGAATAACCGGTAAGGAAGCAGAAGCAGCTCTCGGCAGGGCGAACATAACAGTTAATAAAAACACGATTCCCTTTGATACGAGAAGCCCCTTCGTTACGAGCGGAATAAGGATCGGAACGCCGGCGATAACGACGAGGGGAATAAGGGAGGACGAGGCAAGGAGAATTGCCCAGCTCATAGCCACGGTTCTCAACAACTTAAACGATGACTCGGTCATTGAGAAAGTGAGGCAGGAAGTCCTGGAAATCTGCGGGAAGCATCCCCTTTATGAAAGCTTGATTGAGGATTTTTCCTAAATAAAAAAGGGGCGCTTTGAGCGCCCCTTCATTTCTATTCCGGATATTTACTTAGAACTCGGGCATTCCTCCGCCGGGAGCCTTCTCCTCTTTCTCGGGAATTTCGGTAACGGTAGCCTCGGTGGTGAGGAGAAGTCCAGCTGCAGATGCAGCGTTCTGTATTGCAACCCTTTCAACTTTTGCAGGGTCTATAATTCCGGCTTCTACAAGGTTCTTGAACTCTCCCTTCCTTGCGTCGAATCCCCACTCGACGCCTTTCTCTGCAATCAGTTCCTTGACCTTCTCGACTATTACCTGTCCGGCGTAACCGGCGTTGTCTGCAATCTGCCTGAGCGGAGATTCAACGGCCTTTTTGACTATTTCAACGCCGTGCTTCTTGTCAACTTCTCCTTTCTCGTCAAGCTCCTTAACGAGGTCGTCAAGCTTCCTTGCAGCAGCGATGAGTGCAGTTCCGCCTCCGGGAACGATACCTTCCTCAACGGCAGCCCTTGTTGCGTGGAGAGCGTCTTCAACGCGGGCTTTCTTTTCTTTAAGCTCGGCTTCGGTAGCTGCACCTACTTTGATGATGGCTACGCCGCCTGCAAGCTTGGCGAGCCTTTCCTGGAGCTTCTCTTTGTCGTATTCGGATGTTGCTTTCTCAAGCTCTGCTTTAATCTGCTTGATCCTTCCCTCGATATCTTCCGGCTTACCCTTACCGCCGATAATTGTGGTGTGCTCCTTGTCGACGACGACCTTGTCGGCTTGACCGAGCATATCGAGGGTAACGTTTTCAAGCTTGATTCCGAGGTCTTCGAGGATTGCAGTTCCGCCGGTGAGGATTGCGATATCCTGAAGCATAGCTTTCCTTCTCTCACCGAATCCGGGAGCCTTAACTGCACAGACCTGGAGTGTACCCCTCAGCTTGTTGACTACGAGGGTTGCAAGAGCTTCGCCCTCTACATCTTCGGCAATGATGAGGAGGGGCCTTCCTTCCCTTGCCACCTGCTCGAGGACGGGCAGAAGCTCCCTGATATTGCTGATCTTCTTACCGTAAATCAGGATGTAGGGGTTCTCGAGAACGCACTCCATCTTCTCGGGGTCGGTTACGAAGTACGGAGAGAGGTAACCCCTGTCAAACTGCATACCTTCAACTACATCAAGAGTTGTCTCAAGGCCTTTGGCCTCTTCAACGGTGATAACGCCCTCTTTTCCGACCTTGTCCATAGCCTCGGCAATGAGTTCGCCGATTTCCCTGTCATAGTTTGCGGAGATTGTAGCTACCTGAGCAATTTGCTCCTTGGTCTCTACGGGTTTCGCTATCTTCTTAAGCTCATCAACAATTACCTTAACGGCTTCGTCGATTCCCCTCTTAACCTCTATTGCGTTGTCCCCGGCGGTTACGAACTTGAGTCCGTCGCTGAAAATGGCCTGAGCGAGAACTGTAGCAGTGGTTGTTCCGTCACCGGCCTTGTCGGCGGTCTTTTGAGCAACTTCCTTTACGAGTTGAGCACCGATGTTTTCAACAGGATCCGGAAGCTCGATCTCCTTAGCAACGGTAACACCGTCCTTTGTTACGAGCGGGGAGCCGAACTTCCTCTCAAGGACAACGTTCCTTCCGCCGGGACCCATTGTGGCCTTAACGGCATCTGCAAGTTTATCTACACCTGCCTTTATTTTTTGCCTTGCCTCATTGCTGAAGAGAATTTCTTTTCCAGCCATCTCTCACCTCCTTCCCATTTAGTTTTTTTACTCCTCGACGATTGCGAGGATGTCCTCTTCCCTGATTACGAGGAGTTCTTCTCCGTCAATTTTTACTTCGTTTCCTGCGTACTTGCTGAATAGAACCTTATCTCCCTCTTTAACCTTAAGGGGTCTGATTTCGCCGTTTTCGAGAAGTCTTCCCTCACCAACGGCGATGACTTCTCCGATCTGGGATTCTTCCTTTGCAGTATCGGGAAGAATTATTCCCCCTGCGGTCTTCTGCTCCATCTCAATTTTCTTTACGACTACCCTGTCGTAGAGCGGCTTGAGCTTCATCCCTCGCCCTCCTTTATTCTGGTTTTTAGCACTCACCTTAGATGAGTGCTAATTGTCTGGTATAGAATTTAGACGGCGAATGGGTCGTGTCAAGGGTATTAAAGAATTAGACCGGACTGACCGTAAGGGAGGGAGACGCTGGAGTTATCTTGAAAAGCCTGCAGATGAAGATTTCCTCTCCGTCTGTAAACGTTGAGATTTCTCCGAGCTTCGCCAGCTCCAAGATTGCCAGGAAGTAGGTAATGGCTTCAAGCTTACAAGAGCTTTTCTTAACAAGCTCGGAGAACGGAATTAGATACTGCTCCTCCGTGAGCTTTCTCAGCTCATCCATTTTACTTCCGATTTTGAAAGATTCTGAAGAGATGGCTATGCCTACCTTTACCCTTACCCTGTCCCTGTTTCTCAGGAGGACTTCCCTGAAAGCTCTCTGCAGGTCTTCAACTGAATTTGCGATTTTAATTTTTTCCTGAAACTGGAATATAAGGTCGGAAGGATCGTGGGGGTGAAGTTTTCCTGCTTCCCTTTCGAGTTTTTCAAGCTCGGCGGCTGCCTTCTTTGACTTTAAGTACTCTTCGATAAGCTGAACAAGCTCTTTTCGCGGATCTTCCTCTTCTTCCCTCGGAATGAGAAACTCCGATTTTATCCTCGCCAGGGTTGCTGCCATGAGGAGAAACTCGGAAGCAAGGGGGATGTTCAGCTCCTGCATCCTGAAGATGTAGTTCAGGAATTCCTCGGTTATCTCGGCGATGGGGATGTCGTAGATGCTGACTTCCCTCTTTTTTATCAGGTAAATCAGCAGGTCTAACGGACCTTCAAAGACCTCCGTTTCAACCTTTACGCCCATTCAGTTTTTAACCTCTACCCTCTGATTGCTGCTATGAGGTTGGCGAACTCGGTGGTTAGAAGCTCAAAAACGTCGTCCACGGAGATGAGGCCGACAAGCCTGCCGTCCTTATCAACGACTATGAGCCTCCTTACAGCCGCTTCCCTGAAGGTCTTTGTAAGCTCAAAGAAAGAGGCATCTTCCCTTATTGTTATGGGATCCTTCGTCATCACTTCCTTTACCGGGGTATCCGGGCTTTTTCCGGCTCCCACAACCCTTATGGCTATATCCCTGTCTGTAATTATTCCGGCGGGCTTGTCGCCGTCGAGCACGACAAGGCTTCCAACGAGCTTATCCTGCATTCTCTTTGCCGCCAGGGATACCGGATCGTCGGGTTCAACGGTGACGACTTTTCTCTTTATTAAGTCTTTGACGGGCATGACTCCCTCCTAAACTCTCTATTTACCTTAATTTACAGCAGTCGGAGGGAGCTTGTAAAGGGCAGGGATATCCCTACCCCTTGGAAATCCCTTTGAGGATCAGCTCGTACCTCGGGTGGTTAATGTTGTACATGTGGGGAAACTTCTGATAAATGGGACCGGCGTAAATCGTCTTCCCGTTTTCCTTAACAATTACAAGTATTGCGGGGTTTTGGGGTTCGTTGCTTGCGGAGGTGTATCCCTGGTCGAGTACTAAGTGGGGAACTATGTAGAGCACTTTAATCTCAAGGCTTCCGTATTTTACCGTTTGATCTTTCTTTACCTCTAGTTCCTTCACTGCCTTCCCGGCCGTCTTGTCGACTATTTCTACGGTTGCTACTTTCCAGGTTTTCTGAACTTCTTCGGGGATGTTTATCGGCCTGTCAAACTTTGTCAGGTTTTTCCCCGAGTGCATTGTCATAAGTTCCTTTTCGGCTCCGACGGGAGGATGTCCCGGAGGCATCTCTTTGTTTATCGGAGGGTGTCCTTCAGGGAGTTTCCCTTCTTTTGCAAGTTCTGTTAAAGGCTTGGGAGCAAGGTTCTCTTTCTTTGTTTCCTGCTTTTTAGCCTCTTCTTTTCCGCAACCGGTCAGCACAAAGCCCGAAGCCGAAAGAAAAAGGGTCAACAGGGCTATTTGCTTCTTCATCGCACTCTCCTTTTTCGGTTTTGCCCAATTGTAGCAAAAGGAAGGTTTAAGCTCTTTTCGATGGCCGAGGTGTTTTTGATAGATATTTCCTATTTAACAGATAGCTTTTTATAATCGCTCTGACAGCGATGAGGAGGTATTTCCAGATGGAAAGAAGGGAATTTCTAAAAATTGCCGGGTTAACAGTCCTCGCACTTCCTGTTCCTAAAAAGGCTAAAGGGAAAGAAACTTTTAAACCCGTTCTCGTATTTGACCAGGGAAAGTGTATGGGATGTAAAACGTGCATGGCCGCATGCCAGCTTGAGAAGGGTCTTAACGAGATCCCGGAAGTTAACCTTTTCTGGATAAGGGAAAAAGAGATAGGGAGATACCCGAAGGCGAAGCTTACCTTCCAACAGGATAGAATCTGTAAGGAGTGTCTGGATCACCCTTGCGTTTCTTCCTGTCCTTTCCACGCCATTTCGGTGAAGGACGGCATTGTTGTGATAGATGAAGAGAAGTGTACGGGATGTGAGAAGTGCGTTCCTGCCTGTCCTTTTGGAGCTATAGTTATCGACGGGGAGGGAAAGGCGAGAAAGTGCGACCTCTGCGTTGAGAGGGTTGTTGAAAGGGGAGACGTTCCGAGGTGCGTTGCTGTTTGCCCGAGCGGAGCTTTAATTTTTGGAAACCTTTCAAAGCCCGAAGGGGCTTTGAAGGAGCTTTTCTCTTCCCGTCCGGAAGTCAAAAAACTCTTCCTGAAACACCAGCACGCCGAGATACTTCCCGGGAAAAAGGAGAAAAACCCCTACTTTTATCCGTCGGTCAAGAAGTCCGAGGGAGAGAGGGTTGTCAATACTGTTTGTCTTGCCTGCAATGCCCGCTGCGGCCTGAGGGTAACCGTTAAAGAGAACAAGATTGTCCGGGTTGACGGGAATCCCTACCACCCCTATAACCGCTCCGGTAGGGAGATTCCCTACGACACACCGCTGATGCAGAGCTTTACCGCGGCGGCAACAACCTGTGCCAAGCCTCAGATGGACAATGACTACCTTTACAATCCTTATAGGATTACCCAGCCCCTTAAAAGGATCGGGAAGAGGGGAGAGGGGAAGTTCAAGCCGATAAGCTGGGAACAGCTGATAAGGGAGGTTTCCGAAGGTGGATACCTCTTTAAAGAGATCGGTGATGACCGATACTACCCGGGGATAAAGGACGTCCTCTCCGACGAACCCGTTGACCTGTCAGCTCCGGAGCTGGGCCCCGTGAGGAATCAGCTCGTCTGGTTTACCGGCCGCTCTCAGGCGGGAAGGAGCCACTTCATTAAAAGGTGGGTCTTTAACGCAGTCGGCTCAAAGAACTACATAGGCCATACCGACATCTGCGGTATCGGCTTCAGAATGGGCAACTACGCTCTTTCGGACGGGAAACAAGTTGAGTTTAAGGCCGATTACTGGAACGCCAAGTACATGCTTGTCTTCGGCTCAAATATCTACTCTGCTCAGCAGCCCGGGGTTAATACTTCCGGAGCAATTATTGCCAGGAGAATTGCGTCCGGAGAGCTGAAGCTTGTCATCGTTGATCCCAGGGCTCCGAAGGTTGTTGCCCACGCCCACGACTGGCTTCCCGTCAAGCCGACGAAGGACGGGGCCTTGGCAATGGGACTTATAAGAGTAATGCTTGAAAACGGATGGTACGACAGGGATTATCTCTCAATCCCCAATACGGAGGCTGCCGAAAAGGCCGGAAGGAACGTATATACAAATGCTACTTACCTTGTGATAGTTGACGAAAATCATCCCGAAGTCGGTCGTTTCTTAAGAGTTAAAGACGTTAAGGGGATGACAGGAAATCCTAATGAGGAAGTTGTAATAGACCCCAAAACCGGTAAACCTGTTCCGGCCTCCGCTGTTGAAAGGGCTACCTTGGAATGGGAAGGTGAGGTTGGCGGGATAAGGGTTAAAACAGCCTTCACACTAATGAAAGAGAACGTCTTTGCACACTCCCTCTCCTTCTACGCCGAGGAATCGGGAATTCCGGAAGAGAAGATAAAGGAAGTCGCCAAGGAGTTCTGGGATCACGTTCCGTACGCCGTTGCTTTTGCCTACCACGGCGGCGGCAACTACGTCGGAGGGACTTACGCAAGTTATGCCCTATCAATGCTTAACGCCCTTGTAGGAAACGTTAACAGGAAGGGCGGATATCTATGCAAAGGTAAAGGGGCTGCAAGCTGGACGAAAGGCCTTTATGACCTTAAGTCGTTTCCCGGCATGAAAAAACCTAAAGGAGTAAAGATTTCCAGGGAGAAGTTCAGATACGAAAATACTACGGAGTTCAAGAAAAGAGGCTATCCCTCGAAGCTCCCCTGGTTTCCCTTTACCAAAGGAGGGCTTTCCGTTTCGGCGATTTCCGGAATCGACAGGAAATACCCTTACCCGATAAAGATTCTCATTGCCTACTTCTCCGACTTTATCTACAGTATGCCGGGAGGGAGGAGGTTTATAGAGACCCTCAAGGACCCCGATAGAGTTCCCCTCTTCATATCAATAGATACGTCGATAAACGAAACCAACGTTTACGCCGATTATATCGTTCCCGACGTTACCTACCTTGAGGGTCACTACGGGTTCCTGACTCCCCACGCTCCCGGATGCTGGTTTACCGCCGTGAGGACGCCGGTTTTTGAACCCCTGGTCGGAAAGACAAAGGACGGCAGGCCCTTCTGTCTCGAAACCTTTCTGATTGATGTTTCCAGGTACTTGAGACTCCCGGGCTACGGGAGGAAAGCGATTCCCGGTAGGGACGGGAAGCTCTACCCGCTGGTAAAACCTGAGGACTACTACTTGAGAGGCATTTCGAACCTTGCCCACAATGCCGGAGTCAAGAGGGCTTCTGTAGAGGAGATTGAGTTTGTAGAGAGGAACTACCCCGTTGCGAAACACAGGAGGATTCTCTCCGAGGAGGAGTGGAAGAAGGTGTGCACGGTTCTTGCCAGGGGAGGAGTCTTTAAGCCGGTTGAGAGTACTTTTGACGAAAAGGGTAACTTTAGGTTCGGAATACCGAAGGTCTGCATCTGGAACGAAAAGTTGGGGACAACCAGGAACTCCCTCACCGGGGAAAGGCTCTGTGGAACGCTCAGGTACTACCCGTCGACCGACTACTTTGGAACGCCGCTTGAGGAACTTGACAGGGATTTTCCTTTCCAGGTTATTACCTACAAGTCGGCGCTTCACACCCAGTCGAGGACTATCGTTTACAACCAGGCCCTCGTTTACGAGCCGGACTTCAGCCTTAAAATCAACCCCGCTGATGCTGAAAGGCTGGACCTGAAGGACGGTGACAGAGTAAGGGTTTGCTCTCCTTCAAATCCAGAAGGAGTTGTCACGAGGGTAAAGGTAACGAACCTCGTAAGGCCGGGAGTCGTTGCCTATTCCCACCACTTTGGTCACTGGCAGCACGGGGCTTCTCCTCTTTATGTTGAGAACGCCGAGAAAGTCTTCCTTGGCGGAAAGAGTATTGCAGAGGGCAATAGAACCAAGGTTGACAGGAGAAGGGGCGTTGGAGTTACAATGAACAGGCTTACCCGGCTTGACGAAAAACTTTACAACTTTCCCCTCGTTGAACCGATAGCCGGGATTCCCGACTTTTCCAGCACCAGGGTAAAGGTGGAGAAGGTTTAGGAGGTTACCATGAGGAAGGCTCTCGCTCTTCTCACTCTCTTATCCCTTTCGTTGCCGGCTTCGGCACAGGATGTTTCGAACCGGGAGATACTGAAAAAGCTCCGGGAGCTTGAAGCCAAGGTGGAGAGGCTGGAGAAAGAAAACAGGGAGCTTAAAAAGCTCCTCCGCCGAGAAGGTTTCGTTTACGCCGGCAGGAAAAGGACGGAGAGCGTAAAGGTTGACGGCAGGGTTCTCTTCAGGTTCTCCCAGTCGCAGGAGCTGAAAGAAGGAGAGAAGACTGTTTACGGGGATCCCGGTAACGGCTTTACTGTAAGGAAGGCGAGGTTAAAAGTCCACGGGAAGTTGAACGATAACGCGGGCTACACGGTTCACATCAGGGCGGACAGGGGATCCTCCGTTGAACTGTGGGACGCTTACATCACTTACTCTTTCGATTCTTTCCCTCTAAAAGTGAAGGCCGGTCAGTTTAAGGTTCCCCTTTCGATGATTTACTTGAAGAGCGGGACGAAGCTCTGGCTTCCCGAGCGTCCGGTTGCGGTTAACAAAATTGCTCCTGTCTGGAGGGACGTCGGAATAGAACTTTCCTACGATTTGATAAAAAACCTTACTCTCAGTGCCTCCGTTATCAACGGAGAAGGCTGGAACAACGGCAAAATTTACAACAAAGATAAGAACTGTGCCTTTACCGTTGCGGCGGATGCCAGACTGATCAGCACTTCTGCCTATTTCCTGAGGGTAAGGCTCGGCTATGAGGGGGGAAGGGACAATTCCTCTAAGCTTGTTTATAACAAGTATGCAGTCAAAGGAAGTTCTGTTTCCGTCAGGAGAAACCTGGTTGACCTTGAGACGGAGTTTTCTTACAAGCCTTACGGAATCTCCTTCGCTGCAGGATATCTCCGCGATAATCCGGGTCATCCCGAGGGGAAGCTTTCTGCACCTCTTGGAGATGCCAAGGGCTATTACGTTCAGGCCGACTTCTCTCTTCCCTTTGATAGGAAATTTCACCTCGTTGGCCGTTACTCCTGGCTTGATCCCAACGACGCCGTTGAGGACTCAAACGACGTCTCCTACACCACGCTCGGTTTCTACTACTTGCTGAACGGGTGGCAGGCTGCGGTACGTTCCGCTTACGTCTGGGCTAATGAGAGGCACGGAGAGGAGAAGGACAATGATCTCTTTACTACCGAATTCCAGTTGCTCTTTTAGGAGGATGGAATGAAGAAGCTTTTAATATTGTTTATTTTTCTTTTTTCTCAGGCCTTTGGAGCTACTTATGAGCTAAAAGAGCTTGTTACGGTTAAGTCTCAGCCGAAAGCAAAGTTCTGGGAGCTGTGGATTCCTCTTCCCTACGAAAATAGTTGGCAGAGGGTGAAAGAAATATCGGTAAGATCCCCGTTCCCCTTTACCGTTGTTAAGGAGGGAGAGTACGGTAACCGCTACCTCCACATTGAAGGCCGGGAAGCCATAAGGGAGCCTTTCAGCGTTGAGGTCAAGGTCGTGGTTGAGAGGAAGAAGTTGTCGCCGGTGAAAAGGTGCTCAGGAGTTCCGGTGAGGTATTACCTTTCCGACAAGCTCGTTCCCGTTGAGAAGTTCAGGAGGATGGCGAAAAGGATAGTGAGGGGTGAGAAGACCGACGTTGGAAAACTTAAGGCTATTTACGATTACGTTGTTTCCCATATGAAGTACGACAAGTCGGGAAAAGGGTGGGGAAGAGGCGATGCAATCTGGGCCTGCGATGCAAAAAGGGGAAACTGTACGGATTTTCACTCACTCTTTATTGCCCTGTGCCGTGCCGTCGGGATACCCGCCGTTTTTGAGATAGGGCTTCCGGTGAACGGCAGCGGAGAGATAAAGGGGTATCACTGCTGGGTTATCGCCTTTCCCGAAAGTTATACTTACGGTATTGACGCCTCTGAGGCCGCCAAGCATCCCGAGAAGAGAAAGTATTACTTCGGTCACCTTGACGACCGCAGGATAGGGATATCTCGCGGTAGGGATCTTCTCCTTTCCCCTCCCCAGCACGGTGAGAGGCTCAACTATAATTATAGAGCTTATCTTGAGGTTGATTTGAAACCTTCTTCAGCTGTTGAAACGAGATTTTTTGTCAGGAAAGTCAATCGATAAATTGATTTTTCTGATGGAGAGCGTATGAAAAGGAAAGAATTGCTTAAAGAGTGGGATAAGAAATACGTCTGGCACCCATTTACTCAAATGGCCGAGTACGTTAAACACGAACCGATAATCATTGAAAGAGGAGAGGGGTGTTGGCTTATAGATGTAGATGGAAAACGCTACCTGGATGCAGTGGGTTCAGTTTGGTGCAACGTTCACGGTCATAACGTAAAGGAGCTAAACGAAGCCTTAATAGAACAGGTTAATAAAATTGCCCACTCAACCCTCCTCGGACTTGCAAACGTTCCTTCAATTCTCCTTGCGAAGGAAGTAGTGGATATTGCCCCGGAAGGTTTAAACCACGTCTTTTACTCGGATGACGGTTCGACGGCTATGGAAGTAGCCCTCAAAATGGCCTACCAGTACTGGCAGTTAAAAGGAGAGAGGAAAAGAACTAAGTTTGTAAAGCTCGAGGAGGCCTACCACGGGGACACGATAGGTTCGGTAAGTATAGGGGGAATAGACCTGTTTCACTCAATGTTTAGAGAACTGATGTTTGAAACTTTCAAAATTCCGGCTCCCCACCCTTACCGCTTTGAAGGAACGGCCGAGGAGTGCAGAGACTATTCATTAAGTAAGCTTGAGGAGGTTCTAAAAGAAAGGGGAGGTGAAATAGCCGCAGTTGTTATGGAGCCTTTGGTTCAGGCGGCTGCCGGGATGATTGCTCACCCGGAAGGTTTTTTAAAGGAAGTAAGGGAGCTTTGCGATAAGTATGGGGTTCTTTTAATTCTTGATGAGGTAGCAACCGGTTTCGGAAAAACGGGTAAGTGGTTTGCCTGCCAGCACGAAGATGTCACTCCCGACATAATGGCAATTTCAAAAGGCTTAACTGCGGGCTACATGCCTTTAGCAATAACGCTTGCAACCGACGAGGTTTACAGTGCATTCTGGGGAGGAGATTACGGGAGCGGAAAGACTTTCTTCCACGGCCACACGTTCACCGGAAATCAGCTTGGATGTGCGGTTGCCCTGAAAAACATAGAGCTTTTTAAGCAGAAGGGATGGCCTGAAGGACTGGAGGGGAAGATAGACTACCTCTGGAGAAGGTTGAGAGAGGAACTTTCGGAGCTGAAACACGTGGGTGATATCAGGGGAAAGGGATTTATGGTGGGAATTGAACTTGTCAGGGATAAAAGAACGAAAGAAGGGTTTTCCTGGAAAGACGACGTCGGCAGAAGGGTGTCGAGGAGAATTGTTGAAAAGGGCGTTTTTACAAGGCCTTTGGGCCCTGTCCTGGTAGTTATGCCGCCGCTTGCCATAAACGAGGAGGAAATTGACCTGCTGGTAAAGACTTATAGAGAAGCTATCGTTGAGGTCTTAGGGAATTAGACCTCCTCGTCCCCTTCCTCTTCCGGAGTTTTTACAATCAGGATGGGTTTATCAACTGCCTTTATTACGTCGAGGAGCTTCCCGACCCTGAAGAACGATAGAGATTCCGATGTTATGCCGAGGGCAACAAGCTCTATACCGTTCTTTTCGGCATACTCGGCAATGACCTCGTCAAGCTCTCCGGGAATCATCAGGACTCTGGCTTTAATTCCTTTACTTTCAAATTCTTCGGCAAGCTCTTTCATCTTCTCAAACCTTCTCAAAAGGGCGTCAACATATCCCTCGTCAAGCGCTCCCCTTAGAGCTTCTATCTTTTCCTTTGAATCGTATTCCTCCTTTGCCAGAAGCCCCCACTCGGAAGGTAGGAGAACGTAAAGGATGTGAACCTCCCTACAGCCGGCTTCCTTCAGCTTAAGTATGTAGGGCTTTACATTGAGGCTTGCCTTCCTCATATCAAACGGATAGAGAATCCTGCTGAACATCACTCCTCCCTCTTCTTAACAATTAGAACTGGACAGTCGGCTTTCCTTATAACATCCGTTGATACGCTTCCCAAAAGGATTTCCGTCAACAGCCCTTTTCCGTGTGCTCCCATTACTATGAGCTTTACTTTTTCCTCCCGGGCTACCGAAACGATCTGTTCCGGTATGTTGCCGTAGCGGAGGAAAATCTTGGCCGACAAGCCGTTCTCCTCCAGTATATCCTTAACGGCCTCAAGCCTTTCTATAATCGACATGACGTATTCTTGATCAACTTCAGGCAGTACTTTGTACAGTTCTTTTTCTTTCAGTAAATCTGCTCCTTCGGGAAGCTCGACCGATAAGTCGTCAACCACGTGAACAATGACAACCTCCTTTTCTCCGGCTTCTTTCAGCTTCTTAACGTAGTCGAGGGCGACTTCTGCAAGGGGTGAAAAGTCGGTAGCGTACAGCGTCTTTTCAAAGAGCGGCATCTCTCCCTCCTTAAGCGGTAACGGAAAACTTTTCTACTTCAAACAGAGGTTTTACCTCGAGACTCTTTATTAGTTTACCATCTCTTTTAACGGAAACCGAAACCCTGTCCATTTCCTTTGCATCCGAATACCTTGCAACTATTGCTGCAGCAGTTCTGAGGACTTTTGGGTCGGGTTCCCCTCTGCACTTTAACAGGGCAGTGGGGGATGGGATACCGGGAACGGTAAGCAGGAAATCCTCTCTGCCTGCTAACTCTTCAATCCTCCTGTTCTCTTCCCTGTTCCTTCCGACAATCAGCTTGCACTCTCCTATCCTGAAGTGGCGTCCGAGCTTCAGGAGCTTCACGTTTTCCCAGTTAAGCTCTCCGTGCTCCATTAAATCCTTCACTTTCTTTGCATATGAAGGTTCCGTAAGCAGACAGCCGCCTGCCGGGGTCGGTAGGTTTTCGAGGTTTACTTCCAGTTCTTTAAGAATTTCAGGGTACCTTTTTCGGGATCGTCCCTTCAGGTCAAGCATTTCTTCTCTTTTGATCAGTCCCTCTTCCTCGTAAACCGTCGGAGGAAGAAGCTTACCCGAGAGAGGCCTCAAGACCTTACCTTTAAGTCCTGAGAGCTTTTCTATCTGCCTGAATGCCTGAAGGTGCTGGGACATCGGCCTTTGTCCCAGGACTTCCCCCGTTGCGATTACCGCTCCGTTTTCGGCTATTTCTTTAAGCTTTCCGAGCATGTAAGCCTTGCAGTCGATGCAGGGATTAATGTTTTTTCCGTAGCCGTAAACGGGGCTTTTCAGCATTTCCAGGTAATCTTCTCCCGCCTCGACCACTTTAAGCTCGATGCCGAGCTTTTCCGCAAGCTCTTTCAGCGCTTCAGTATCCCTTTCAAAGAAGGGAGAGGTTACGTGGACGCCGGTAACTTTGAATCCCATCCTCTTAAGGAGTTTGGCGGCCAGAATGCTGTCGAGCCCTCCGGAAAAAAGCAGGTAGGCTTTTTTCTCCATAGACACGCTCCTTTTTGAGCTTTAATTTAAAGTTAGGAGATAACTAAAAAGGAGGAAGGGATGGCAAAGCTAAGATTGAACCTCATAGGGGACGGAATTGACCTGACCGGGGCTATCAAGAACACTTTGGAAGAAAAGTTCTCAAAGCTCGAAAAGTATTTGGGGGACGATGATAAAAGGGAAGTTTTTGCCGACGTTATAGTGAAGAAAGAAAAGTACAGGGCTTCGGTAGAAATCGTTATCTACAACGTATTCGACCATACCCTAAGGATAAAGAAGGAAACTGATGACCTTTACACGGCAGTTGATTACGTTATAGATGCCGCGGAAAAGCAGTTAAGGAGGCTCAAGGATAAGGTAAAGACAACAGGCAAGCGGGAAGCTCAAAAGGCGAAGAGGCAGATAACCCTCGTTGAAGAAGAGGTGGTGGAAAAACCGGTTGAAATAATTGAAGTTGAGCCCGAGCTTTACAAGCCCATATCTGTAGAGGATGCGGTTTTGAAGCTCCTCGGTTCAAAGAGGGAGTTTGTAGTCTTCTGTAACGTGGAAACCGGGAACGCCGCTGTGGTTTACAAGAGGAAGGACGGCAACGTCGGCCTTATAGAGATGCCTTCCTGTAAGTAGCCCCGCTGCCGCCTTCGGCGGCGGACGTTCGAGGTTTTGAAGGAGAAGATGGAGATAAAGAGAGAGGTTATCCTTGCGCCTATGGCGGGTTATACCCACTCTGCCTTCAGGAGACTCTGCAGGAGTTTAGGAGCCGACAGGGTTTACTCCGAGCTTATGAACGCAACGGGAATAATCCATCGGGGGGAAGAAAAGGAGCTTATCTACTTTACTGATGAGGAAAGGCCGATACACCTTCAACTTTACGGTAGAAACCCGGAGGAGATAGCAGAGGCTGCAGTAAAGGTGGTTGAGAAGTACAGGCCGGAAGCAGTTGACATAAACTTCGGCTGTTCCGTAAAAAAGGTGTTGAAGGCAAAGGCTGCCGGTTACCTGCTTCAGTTTCCGAAAGAGATGGGGGAAATCGTAGAGGAAACGGTAAAGGCTTTAAAACCTTACAACACGCCGGTTACTGCAAAGATAAGGTTAGGTTTCTACGAGGATACCCTCGAGGAGATAGCCGAAAACCTCCTGAAGGCCGGGGTTTCGGCAATAGCCCTTCACCCGAGGCTTGCAAAGCAGGGATTTTCCGGAAAGGCGGACTGGAAAAGGGTTAAGGATCTTAAGGCGATTGCCGGAGATGTTCCCGTTATCGGCAGTGGTGATATAAAAAGCTGGAGAGAAATTGATGAAAAGTTTGAGGAGACCGGCTGCGACGGCGTTATGGTGGGAAGGGCTGCCGTTTCAAATCCGTGGATATTCACGGAATACAGGGAAAAGAGGGAAATTCAAGTAAGCCTGGCCGAAAGGATTGACTTTATCCTCAAGGAACTCAATCTCATGTGGGAGTTTTTTGAAAAGGAAAAGGCTTGTAAGGCGATAAAGGCTCAAATCAGCCAGTTGTTCAAGGGGATAAGGGGAAAGGCGAGGCTTAACGATGCGGTAATGAGGAGTAAGAGCTGTCGGGAGCTGATAGAGAAGCTGGAGGAAATTAAGTTCCTTTCCGGAGGATAGGGCTACTATATCCAGTTCGGGAATATTTCAAGGCCTGTTGTTTCCGGAAGGCCTAACAGGATGTTCATGTTCTGAACTGCCTGTCCGGAAGCTCCCTTCCCTATGTTGTCTATTGCTGAGATAACGACTCCCAGACCGTTTTTCTCATCTTTTGTAACAAATATATCGCAGAAGTTTGTCCCGGAAACTTCTTTTGTGTTCGGAGGAGAAGTCCTGAGCCTTATAAACGGTTCGTCCTTGTAGGTTTCCCTGTATGCTTCGGTTAGCTCTTTTTTAGAAGCTTTTGTCTTGAAGTAAACGGTTGACAGGATTCCCCTGTTCATGGGAACTAAGTGGGGAGTGAAGCGAAAGCCCGTGAGGTTAAGCTTTTCCGCTACTTCGGGAGCATGTCTGTGCCCTTCTACTCCGTAAGCCTTGAATCCCTCGTTAACTTCGCAGAAGTTAAAGTCAACGCTTGACTTCCTGCCGGCTCCGGTAACTCCGGACTTACTGTCGGCTATAACCGGAAAGTCCTCCTCTATTAAATCGACCTTCTTTGCTGGGTATAGGGCAAGTATTATGCTCGTCGGGTAACAGCCGGGGTTTGCGACTATCCTTTTCCCTCCGATTTCTTCCCTGAAGAGTTCCGGGAGTCCGTAAACGGCCTCCTCAAAAAGCTCCTTAGCCCCGTGTTCTACTCCGTAAACTTCTTCATAGGTTTTCGGTGATGAGAAGCGAAAGTCTGCGCTGAAGTCGATGATTTTGATTTTACTGCTAGTCTCGAATAGTTCCTTAACTACCGGGAATGAAGCTCTGTGGGGAAGGCAGCAGAAAACAACGTCGGCGGAAGCGGCGACTTTTTCCGGTGAGTAGGTTTGGAAGGAAATGTTTTCATACGGAGATCCTGTGAGGTGAGGGAAAACTTCGGTTAACCGCTTGCCGGCGTGCTGTCTCGAAGTAACGAGGGTAACTTCGGCAAATGGGTGGAAAAGCAGGAGGCGGAGAAGCTCCGCCCCTGTGTATCCGGAAGCTCCGATAATAGCAACCTTAACGCTTGGACCACTGGTACCTTGCACGGGCTCCCCTTTGACCGTACTTCTTCCTCTCTTTTATCCTGGCATCCCTTGTGAGGAAGCCTGCCTTCTTGAGGGTCGGCCTGAGTTCCGGGTTGAAGGCAAGGAGGGCTTTTGCTATTCCGTACTTTATCGCATCTGCCTGAGCTGACTTACCGCCGCCCTTGAGTGTGCAGATAACGTCAAATCTTCCGTTTGTTCCAGTAACGTCAAAAGGCTGCTGCATTATCTTAAGAAGGGCAAGTCTTCCGAAGTACTCTTCGGCAGATACAGTTTTATTCTTTGAGAGCTTCACGCTGATTTTCCCTTCCCCGTTGGGGATAAGCCATACTCTTGCTATAGCAGTTTTTCTTTTTCCGGTTCCGTAGTATCTGACTTCTGCCATTATCTCCTCCGTTAAAGCTCAAGGGGTTTGGGGTTTTGTGCCTCGTGGGGATGCTTGTCTCCGGCGTATACCTTGAGCCTTTTCATACGCCTGTCCCTAAGCTTATTCTTGGGAAGCATTCCCCTGACTGCAAGCCTTATTACTTCTTCGGGCTTCTTCTGCAGCATATCCCTGAGCTTTGTTTCCTTCAGGTGACCCATGTAGCCCGTGTGCTTGTAGTAAATCTTTCGATCAAGCTTCTTTCCTGTAACGTGAATTTTCTCCGCGTTGATGACAACAACGAAGTCTCCGCCGTCAACGTGGGGCGTGTAGGTGGGCTTGTGCTTTCCGATAAGAATCTTTGCGATTTCAGAGGCAAGCCTTCCGAGGGTTTTCCCTGTAGCATCAACCAGGTACCAGTCCCTTTTAACGTCTTCCTTCCTTTGCATAAAGGTCTTCATTCGCTCCTCCGGGTAGTGGCGTTTTATTTAACGCCGAAAATGTAGCGGGCAGCGGAAATTTACTAAAGGAGCATTCGGTTGTCAACCGAGATTGAGGGACTATATTAGCTATCTGCACGGAGGGGTGCCCGAGCCTGGCTGAAGGGGCACGATTGGAAATCGTGTGTACCCCCACAAGGGGTACCGCGGGTTCGAATCCCGCCCCCTCCGCCACAAATAAAAATAACGACTGTCTTCATAATTTGATAAAGCTGGGGTCTCCACAACGCCCGGAGGGTGAACCCCGCCAGGCCCGGAAGGGAGCAACGGTAAGCCTGAAGGGCGTGTGTGGTAAGGCTCCAGCCCTCAATCCCTGAGGATTAAGGACAGTGCCCTTGCAACGTTTTCAACTACCGGGATAATCTGAGAATAGTCCATCCTCTTGGGTCCGAGTATCCCGACGATTCCGCCGTTCCTATAGCCCGCCTGGAATTTCCCTACTACGAAACTGAAGGGATAGAGGGGTTCTATGTCCGTTTCCGAACCGAGTATTACATCTACCTGTCTCTTCTCTTCCATAAACTTTTTCAGGACATCAAGGAAAAGGCTTTTTTCCTCAAGGAGTTTCAATACTTCTTTCAGCCTGTCAACATCGCGGGAGAGTACATTCACTATGTTCGAAGTCCCGTGAAACTCCAGACTGTTTACTTCGTTAAGGGTTGCCAGTATCTGGGAGTTGAGCTTGAAAGAAATGTCTGCAATTTCCTTCTTCAAGGACTCAATGTCTTCAACGAGCTCTTTCCTTATTTCCCTTAGTGTCTTGCCGTGGAAGCGTTTCGAGAGTTCTTTAGAGAGTTTTGGAAGTTCGGATTCCGGTATTGAAACGTCGATAACCCTGTGGAGAACGTAATCGGGGTGAAACTCGAGAACCATAAGGACTCTGTTTGTGGCAACCCTTAAAAGAGTTACGCTTTTAACCGTAAGGTTTTCTATAAGCTTTGCTCCGAATCCCACGTAGCCGGTAGTGTTCTGTAAGAAGTCGAGGACTCGGGGGAATATTTTTTCCATATCTTTTATGTTCTCCGCCCTCAGGCTTTCGATTATTCTGCCTGCCTTTGTTTCTTCCCCTTCTCCTATTGAGAGGAAAAGGTGGTTTATGTAAACCTTTAATCCCTCGTCAGTCGGTACTCTCCCCGCAGAAGTGTGGGGTTGATAGAGGAATCCTTTATCTTCAAGGTCTGCCATGACGTTTCTTATGGTTGCGGAAGAAAACGGAATACCGTACGTCTTCTGAAGCGTTCTCGACCCGACTGGTTCTCCGCTCTTTATGTAAAGTTCTACCAGTTTAAGCAGTATATCCCTCTCCCTCTCCGTGAGCCTTTTCTCCAAGTTACTCTCCTCCAAAGGCTTCTCCCGATAAATATATGTCTTTATACTCGACATACCTCAATGCGTGTGCTTTAAGTCCTTCCACCTCCTCATCGCTCAGGCTTCTCTTAACCTGTGCCGGGAAGCCCATTATGAGACTTCTCGGGGGAAACTTTTTCCCAGGGGGTACCAAGGTTCCGGCTGCAACAATAGAGCCTTCGCCTATGACAGCTCCGTCGAGTATGATTGCCCCTATGCCGATGAGGCAAACGTCCTCAACGACGCATCCGTGGAGTTTTACACCGTGCCCTACCGTAACGTAACTGCCGATGACTGTGGGATGAGTTTCCCTTGTCACGTGCACCACACTCCCGTCTTGAATGGAGGTGCACTCCCCCACTTTTATGTAGTTAACGTCGCCCCTGAGGATTGCTCCGAACCATATTGAACTGTCGTTGCCTATCTCGACGTCACCTATAACCGTTGCGTTTTCTGCTATGAATACCCTTTCTCCGATTTTGGGGTGGATGCCTCTGTAGGGCTTTATCATGAAAGACCTCCCGAATTTCCCGTTTGGGGCAATTTTAACCTTTGTTAAAATTCGGCCGACAGGAGGTTGGATATGCCCCTTTTGGCCCCTTCTATTCTCTCGGCCGACTTTGCGAGGCTCTCTTCGGAAATTGAAGCCGTTGAGTCTGCCGGAGCGGATCTCCTCCACGTTGACGTTATGGACGGCCGGTTTGTTCCCAACATAACCGTCGGCATACCTGTTGTTGAGTCTATCAGGAAGGTTACGAATCTTCCGATTGACGTCCACCTGATGATCGTGGAGCCTGAAAGGTACGTGGAGGATTTCATAAAGGCCGGTGCCGATTGGGTCTCTTTCCACTTTGAAGCCGCAGTTCACCATCACAGAATCGTAGAGAGAATAAGGGAACTCGGGGCAAAGGCCGGTATAGTCCTGAACCCCTCTACACCGGTTGTGCTGCTTGAGGAAATCCTTCCCTATCTTGATTTTGTTCTGATTATGTCCGTTAATCCGGGATTTGGCGGTCAGAGCTTCATCCCCACCTCAACTCAGAAAATCAGAAAGTTGAAAGAGCTTTCTGCCGAGCTTAATCCTGACCTCCTCATAGAGGTTGACGGGGGAATAAAGCTCTCAAACGTAAAAGATGTTCTGGAGGCGGGAGCGGACGTTATCGTTGCCGGTTCTGCAATATTTAAAGGAAATCCGGCAGAGAACACGAAAGCCTTTAAGGAGAAATTTCTCTGGGAGGAGACATGAAGCAGGTAAAGTTAATGACGGGAACGGCCAATCCCGATCTTGCAAAGTCCGTTGCAGCACACCTGGGAATTCCCCTGTCTGATGTAACAGTGGGAAGGTTCAGCGACGGAGAGATTCAGGTAGTTATAAACGAGAGTGTGAGGGACTGTGACGTTTTTATCGTTCAATCTCTATGCAGGCCGGCCAACGACAACATAATGGAGCTTTTACTACTTGCGGATGCCCTGAAGAGAGCTTCCGCCGGAAGAATAACCGCAGTAATCCCTTACTATGCTTACGGAAGGCAGGACAGGAAAGTTAACCCGAGAGATCCTATAAGCGCAAAGGTTGTGGCGGACATCCTGCAGGCGGCCGGAGTTAACCACGTTGTTGTTGTAGATCTCCACGCAAAGCAGGTGGAGGGTTTCTTTGACATACCGGTAGACCACTTAGAAGCAAGGCCTGTTCTTGCAGAATACTTTGCCGGAAAAGGTATGGGAGGAGAAGATACGGTAGTCGTTTCTCCCGACATCGGCGGAGTTGCAAGGGCGAGGAACTTTGCCAAGATACTCGGTTCTCCCATAGCCATAATAGATAAGAGGAGGCCGAGGCCGAACGTTTCGGAGGTTATGAATATCATAGGAGAAGTGGAAGGGAAGAAAGCAATAATAATAGATGACATAATCGATACCGCCGGAACCATAGTAAACGCCGCAAGGGCTATAAAGGAAAAAGGAGCTTCTGAAGTCTACGCCGCCTGCACCCATCCCGTCTTTTCGGGACCGGCCGTGGAAAGGCTGTCTAAAGCCGTAGAGGAAGGTGTTATAAAGGAGGTCGTTGTAACCGACACCATACCCCTGTCTGAAAAGTTCGAGGGTGTAAAGGTTCTAACCGTTGCCGGGATGCTGGCCGAAGCCATAAGGAGAATTCACTACGGTGAGTCAATAAGTAGGATGTTCAGCTTCTAACTTTGAATACGAGGGGGAGTTCTCCTCCCCCTTCAAGCTTCAGAATCAGCTTTATCAGTCCGTTTCGGGGCAAAGAACTTCCCTTTACCCAGCTGCCTCCCGAATAAGTCAGCACCTCAAAGGAAACGACCCTTTCTGTTATCGGGACTTCTACTCCCTTCTCGGTTACCGAATTAAGCCTCAGCTCTTCCCTCATGAGGACGTGAAACCTGTTGTTTTTGAAAAGGTAATACCTGACCCGGCAGATTCCCGGGTAGTAGTAACAGCTTTCGGTGTAGAACTCAATCCGCTTCAGGTTTCCGTCTAAGTCCCTGTGTATGGAGAGATTTCCGTAATGGGTGTTTATAGACTCAAAGTCCTTCAGTAAAACCAGGTACAGGGGGGGAATTAAAGACTGGAGCTTGTTGTTTTCGGAGGCAAATTTTCCCGATTTCTCTATGGCGTTAAAGAAGGAATAGCTGACTACAATGACAAAAGCAGCAAGGGCAACTGCTACCAAAACCTCAACGAGGGTAAATCCTCTACCTTGCTTCGTAGATTTCAACCAGTTCTCCCCTGTCGGCTGTTCCCGCGTTTACTTTAACGATCCTGAAACCGAAGAGTTCTTCAAAATCCTGATTTACAGTTATTTCATAACCGAGAATGTTTACTTTCCTGCCGGTGTAACTTCTTCCTCCGTATATTACTTCGCTTATTGCATTATCGGCGGCAACGGTTGAAAGTGTAGTCTTGAGGATTTCGTCGGAGACTTCCACGCTCCTTGAGGCAAGGGTCAGGAATGCTCCGAAGGAAATTCCTACTATAAAAACGGCAACGAGGACTTCAAGAAGCGTGAAACCGGCTTTCAAACTTACCCCCTTTGTAGAATTATAGTCACAACTATATCGGGAGGAATTATGGGCAGAAAGATAAGGCTCGGAGTCAATATAGACCACGTTGCTACCGTGAGGAATGCCAGGAGAACCTTTGAGCCGGATCCCGTTCACGCAGCCGTCATAGCCGACCTTGCCGGGGCAGACCAGATAACACTTCACGTGAGAGAAGACAGGAGGCACGTTAACGAGAGAGATCTGAAGCTTATAAAGGGACTGATTCACTCGAGGGTTAACCTCGAGATGGCTGTAACCGACGAGATGGTGGGAATTGCCCTCGATGTCAAACCCCATCAGGTGACGCTGGTTCCCGAGAAAAGGGAGGAGGTTACGACAGAAGGGGGGCTGGACGTCCTTTCACAGAAGGAGAAGGTAAGAGAAGCTGTTGAGAAGCTCAAGTCTGCCGGGATAGTTGTAAACATATTCATCGATCCCGATAGGGAGCAGATAAGGGCGGCTAAAGATGTGGGAGCAGATGCGGTTGAGCTTCACACCGGACGTTACGCTGAGGCCTTTGCCGAAAATGATGAGGAAAGGGTTAAGGAGGAGCTTGACAGGTTGAGGGATGCAGCCGCCTTTGCTAAGGAAATCGGCCTAAAGGTGTACGCCGGCCACGGGCTAACCTTTAAGAATGTGAAGGCTGTGGCGGAAATTCCCGAAATAGAGGAGCTGAACATCGGCCACTCGATTATTGCAAACGCCATTCTCTTTGGACTGGAGAAGGCAGTCAGGGAAATGAGGAGGCTGATAGAGGGGTGAAGCTTTACTCGGGAATTGATGTGGTTTCCGTGGAAAGGGTCAGGAGGCTGATTGCGGAGTTCGGAGACCGGTTCTTGAAAAAGGTTTTTCCCGAAGGTGTGAATTACTGTCTGGAAAAGCGTAAGGGAGAGCTTGCCGGTTGTATTGCTGCCCGTTTTGCACTGAAAGAGGCGGCGGTTAAAGCCCTCAGCTCTGCCGGCCTTGAGGTTGGCCTGAAGGACGTGAAGGTTAAAGGAGGAGGGAGGAAGCTTCGGGTGAAGCTTCCCGAGGGATTGGAAGGCCGATTTTCAACGTCCTACAGCATTTCCCACGAAAGGGACTTGGCCGTTGCCGTTTTCATCCTTTTAGAAGAAAACTCCTGCCATGACCCTTGAAAGCCACTGGGCAGTTACCGTGTCCATTGTAAGTACGTGCTCAACTATCCACGGCTTAAAAGTATTTTCCAGGTAATTAAGGAGTTCTTCCCGATTTCCCGTTTCCTGCCACCTGTTCCTTAACTCATTAAGCTCTTCCAGAACTCTTTTATGCTCTCCCGCGTGGCATTCGTAGGCAAAGAACCGAGATTTTCTCATGAGGTCTTCTTCGTAGGAAAAGTGATTTACTACGTCTTCAATGAAGGCATCCAGTAGCCTCTCCAGTTCTTCTCCCCCGACCCCCTCTTTTAAAGCAGCGTAAAGCCTGTTTACAATCTCTAATTCCCTTTCATGAACGATGTTCATTCCCTGGTAATCAACTTTTGGGAGGTCTTCCTTCTTCAGTAGCATCATAGTTATCTCCTTATGCGATTTCAGTGTTTAACTTAGGAGGGGCAAGCGGGGGAGAGAATGAGTTATGTCAAAAAGAAATGCCCCCTTCAAGGGGGCATACAGTATTAAAACAGGGGGGTATTGTTAAAGGTGTTTCTGTATGTATTCTATGGCGTCTCCTACGGTCTGAATTTTCTCGGCATCCTCGTCAGGGATTTCAATTCCGAATTCCTCTTCAAGAGCCATGACAAGCTCTACTGTGTCAAGGGAATCGGCACCGAGGTCTTCAACGAAGGAAGCTTCGGGAGTTACTTCATCGGGGTCAACTCCGAGTCTATCAGCTACGATTTCTTTCACTTTCTGTTCGATGTTTTCCATCTGAAACCTCCTCTTCGGTTTATCTGGATTCGAATTATAGACAAAAGGTTAGAAAAGTCCACCGTTTACGTGAAGCACGGTTCCGGTTATGTAAGAGGCCATTTCCGAAGTCAGGAAAAGGCATGCGTCTGCAACTTCCCTCGGTTCTCCCTCTCTCCTTAAAGGTATTGACTTCAGGAGTTCGGCTTTTACCTTTTCGGGTATTTTTTCCGTCATGTCGGTGGTTATGTAGCCCGGGGCAATGCAGTTTACCCTTATGCCCCTTCCTCCAAGCTCCTTTGCAAGGGACTTGGTGAATCCGATGAGTGCAGACTTTGTGGCGGAATAGTTAACCTGCCCTACGTTTCCCGTAAAGCCGACTACCGAAGAGATGTTTATAACGCATCCGCTCCTTTTCTTTACCATGTACGGGACAACCGCCCTTGTAACGTTGTAGACGCCGTTTAAGTTTGTATTCACTACGGCGTCCCAGTCTTCGTCTTTCATCCTGATAAACAGGGTGTCCCTTGTTATTCCGGCGTTGTTAATGAGAATATCTATCCTTCCTTCGGCCCGGATGATTTCCTCCACGCCTTTCTTTACCTCTTCCCTGTCCGTGACGTCCATTTTCAGTCCCTTCACCCCGATTTCCCGGGCTGCCGCTTCCGTCCTTTCTTTGCTCGTTCCCGTAATGTAAACGGTGGCGCCGACCCCTTTGAATCTTTCTGCCACTGCTCTTCCGATTCCCCTTGTTCCTCCTGTAACAAGGACAACCTTTCCCTTAAGGTCTTCAAAGAACATGATCCCCTCCTACTTAGCTGCGTCTAATCCGAGGCTTCCTATAACCGAAAAGAGCGTAACAAGTATAACCGTTTTGAGAAACCAGTCGGTAGAGTCGATTATTGCGGGATATATGCCGAGGATCAGGAGAGAAAGCGCTGAAACCAGAAGCGAAATGGTCAGGACGGTAAACACTCTGACGGGTATAAATCCGGCAATTTCCTGAACTTTCCAGTTCCCGAGTTTCCCGTACTTTACCGTTGTGAAGAGGCCTCCGATTATGATGGTGAGGAGAAGGAGGGAGTGGATGGGAGACATCTTTCTGGAAATTTCCCAGATGTCGGCATTTGCCGCAAATGGAAATGCGAGTATTACTGCTCCTGCAACTTCCTGGATAAAGTCACTGAAACTGAAGCCCTTTTTCTCTCCGCAGAGGATACCGTCTATATGTTCGAGTTTTTCCTCAATCTTCTTTAGTTCCCTTTCCAATTCTCTGTCCATGTTAAAATCACTCCGGTCATGAGGAGATTCTGGGTAGGCGGTATTTTATTCCTATTTATCGGTGATGCCACGGCGGGGTGCCCCTCCCTTTCGGAGGTTCAGTCGATAATTTCCAGGGTGGTGAAAACTCCGCTTACAGTCAAATCCGTGAAGCCCCTGCGTGCTTTTAATGCCTGCCAGGTTGAAACGGAAGGCGGGGAAACTTTTTTCCTATCCGGGGATAAGCGCTGGGTTATAGAGGGGGTTCTGCTGGAGGTTCCCGAAGTTCGCTTAGAAAAAAAGGACTATGAAAGGCTTAAGAGAAAAGCGCTGTTTTCCCTGGGGAAGGGTAAAGAGTTGCTTGTTATAACGAATCCGTTGTGCAGGGCGTGCAGGGAAAACAGGGAAAAACTGAAATCCCTGTCGGGAAGGTTTAAGCTGGTTTTTATCCCTGCAGGTTTTGAGGAAGACGAATTTAAGGCGGCTGTTGACGCCTATTGTAGAAGGAAAAAGGGGAGCGATTTCTTTAGAGTGCCGGAAAATTTCAAACTGTGCGACGGCGGAAAGCTGAAGGTCTGGACGGTTAACGATCTTCTTAAAAAGTACGGGATAACCGGTACACCGGTTTTCATAACGGAAGAAGGCAAAGTTCTGATCGGAGTTGAATCTCTGAAGGAGTGGCTGAACAGGTAGTTTGTTTGGTGGAGGTGGCGGGATTCGAACCCGCGTCCGGGGATGCGGCCCAGGTAGCTTCTACAGGCTTAGCCCGTGTTTTGCAGTCTCGCTTCGGGGTTAGCCCACGGGCAGGCGCCCCGAAGCCAGCCCTCTTCCGTCTCGGCAGCCTCCCCGAGGGCGGGGGAGGTTGCCCAGCCCGCCTCTCTGTCGCCCTACCCGGAGCCGACGGGCAAAGCTCCGGGGGACGTCGCTGCGCTTAATTAGGCAGCGAGAGCGAGAGTTTCGTCGGCAACTATTTTGGGTGCCTTTTTTACGAGGTTGGCTCCTCGGCCTGCCACTACCTGAACCTCTGCATCCCCGTCGAAACCGTTCACCCCCTTATTCAACTGTCCGGCATATAAATATAGGGCCTTTTGTGAAATGGGCAAAGTTCACAGCAGTTCCTTGTAGTAGTCTAAGATGGCCCCCGGTTCAATCTCCTCGATAAAGAGTACGACCTTTTCAAGGGTTGCATCGACTACTTGTCTGCTCGTTCCCACCGTAACAACCCCGATAGTTCCCAGCTGCCACTTGTCTTGGTTGTCCACTTCACTGACCGAAACGTTGAACTTGTTTTTCAGCCTCTCTATGACCCTTTTCATTACCCCTCTCTTTTCCTTCAGGGAACGGGCTTGAGGAATGCTTAACCTTATTTCCAGGTACCCGATTACCGAAGCCATTTAATCCTCCGAGAGTAACTTGTTCCAGCCTTCCCTTAGGGAATCCCTGATGTCCATGTAGTCCTTTCCTTCTTCGTAAGCTTTTAGGACGGCCGGTGCAAAGACTTTTTCGTAGAACTCCTTTCCCATTCTCTTCACGACTTTTTCATCAAACTCTTCGGGGGTTGCAAGCTTTCTCCACCATTTTTCCTCAGTTTTTCCCTCCAGGTATGCTCTGGTTGCCCCCCTGTACTTGAGTCTGTGCCCGTAGAACTTCCTCGCTGCCACGACCTTTGCTACGGCAAGGCCGTAAGCTTTTGCTTCATCTTCGGGGAAGCCGAGTTCCTTTACGGCTTTAATTTTGTTCCATTCGGCAAATATGTCGAACCTCCTTATGGGAGCTTCGGGCTTCAGAACTTTCAGTTTATCCCTCTCCATCTCTCCCTCCGTGAAATAATTTAATACGAGATAGATTAGAGTTGGAGGAAGAAATGGAAATAAGACACAAGCTCTGGCGGTGTACCGTTTGTGGTTACATTTACAGCGTTGATGAAGGAGATCCTGATAACAACATCCCTCCCGGAACGCCGTTTGAGGCCCTTCCGGTTGACTGGGTCTGCCCTGTATGCGGTGCAACAAAGGATAAGTTTGAGCCGATAGACGAATGAAATTACTCCTGATCAGGCTCTCTTCCCTGGGGGATGTCGCTTTAGTAAGCTCGGTCTTTTCCCCTTTGAAGAAGGCCGGAGTTGAGTTTGACCTTTTGACCTTTAAGCCGTTCGGAGATTTGTTTCTGGACGATAGCAGGGTCAACAGAGTAATTGAAGTAGAAAGGGAGGCGTTGAGGGGGCTTAGCGGTATCAGGGAGATAGCAAAGGAACTGAGGAGTTATGACGCCGTACTGGATCTTCATGCAAATTTAAGGACGAAGCTCCTTACCGGGTTTCTCTCCTGCCCTGTTTTTACCTACAGGAAGAGGAGTTTTCTGAGGCGTTTGATGCTTATTTTTAAGCCTTTGAAGGCAAAGTGGCTTTACGTCCCCGAGCTTTACTCGGAGCCTTTGAAGAGGTTAGGTATAAAGGCAGGTAGGCCGAGGCCGGAGATTGAAGTTGATTTCAGGAGGGTTGAAAGGGTAAGGAGGTTGGTTCCGAAGGAGAGGTTTGTGGCCGTCTCTCCGGGAGCGAGGTGGCCGGGGAAGGAGTATCCGCTGGAGAGGTTAAAAGCAGTTGTGGAGATTCTCCACTGCAAAGGTTACAGGACAGTTGCAGTCGGGGGAGAGGACGAAGAAGAGAAGGGGAGGGAGCTTGAAGCTCTCGGGACGTTGAACTTGTGCGGGAAGTTGAGAATTATCGACAGCCTGGCCGTTTTGAAGCTGGCTGCAGGGGTTATATCCGGAGATTCTGCTGCAGTTCACCTTGCAAGGAGCGTTAAGACTCCTGTTGTCTCCATTTTCGGGCCGACGCACCCGGCCTTCGGCTTTGCCCCTTATCCTGATGAGGGAGCTGTTATTACGAGAAACCTTCCCTGTTCTCCCTGTTCGCTTCACGGGAGGACGGCTTGCCCGCGGAGGGAGTGTATGGAAATAGAACCCGAAGAGGTTGTTGAGAAACTGCTCTCTGTAGTAGAATCGGCCGGCCGGAGGGAATCTTGAAGTTGAGGCGGTTGCTTTTTGAATTTATAACTGTCTTCGTTGTCAGCTGGGTTATTGAGTTCCTTTACATGGGTGTTAAGGGCGTTTTTGAGGGAACTACTCTTTCCCTTCTTGAGATTTCCCTCTCCTTTGACAATGCCGTTATGAATGCCGTCATACTGTCCGGAATGGGACGGCTCTGGAGGAGGAGATTTCTGACGTGGGGGATGATTATTGCTGTCTTTGGTATGAGGTTTCTCTTTCCGGTTTTGATTGTTGCTTTAACTTCAGGACTTTCACTCATCGATGTCATCCACTTGGCTTTTGCAGAACCTTCAGAATATGCTCACCACCTGGAGAGGGCGGAACCGCTGATTCTTGCCTTTGGAGGCGCTTTTTTAATGATGGTTTTCATTAACTGGCTCTTTGATGCCGGAAAGGAAATTTACTGGATCAAGTTTCTGGAAGAGGAAGCGGCGAAGATTGCGAAGCTCGGAGAGGTAAAGCTCATAGTAGCTTTATCGGTTGTCTTTATCGTGGGTTACCTGAAAAAGGATGCAGGTATTATTCTCTCTATGGTTCTCGGCGTTCTCCTTTTTGAGGTTGTTCACTTTATAAAAAGCTCTATTGAGTACTTTAAGAAAAACAGCGGGGTTGTTGATGCCGGGATCGGCGGGTTTATCTACCTTGAGCTTCTCGATGCTTCCTGTTCGCTGGACGGGACTGTTGGCGCATTTGCCATAAGTCAGAACTTGATAATCATTACGGTAGGTCTTTCCGTTGGAGCTTTCATACTCAGGTCGTTAACCCTTTACTTTGTCGAGTCGGGCAAACTCAAGGAGCTTCCCTACCTGGAACACGGCGCCCACTGGGGTATTGGCGGACTCGGGATAATGATGCTCCTTCAGCTTTTCCGCCCGATTCCTGAACCTGTAATAAGCTCCGTAGCCCTTCTGTTTATACTTTCCTCACTTTACTCCTCTTTGAGGAAGACGGAACCTCTGCTTAAAAACTGAAAAGCCACTCCTTCCAGTCCTTGCCTGCCTTCCCCTTTTTCCTGTACCTTTCCATGAGCCGGGAACAGCTGCACTTTCTCTCGCTCTTCTTTATCTTTTCAACGGCTTTCTTGATGATTTCGGGAAATTGCCTTACGGCTTCTTCGACCCTCTTCCTTTCCTCTTCGGAGAGCAGTCCCTCAAAGAGAACTCCGGGCTTAAAATCGCCTTCCTTTAGTCCTTCTGCTGCGTTTGTGATGTAGCAGATCGAGGCGTAGCAGATTTCAAGCTCTTTGGCGAGGAAGACTTCCGGGATGAGCGTCATACCGACAAGTTCCCCTCCCAGCCTCTTGAAGGCCTCAATCTCTGCGGGAGTTTCAAGTCTCGGCCCTTCCGTGCAGACGTAGGTGCCTTCTCCGTGGTAGGAAAGTCCGAGTTCCGATAAAGTTTGGCAGATAATATCCCTCATCTGAGGGCAGAAGACGGGATTTTGCCTTACGAATCCCAGTCCTCCGTTTTCAAAGAAAGTTGATTTCCTTCCCCTTGTGAAATCCAGGAGGTCGTCCGGAACGACGTATTCTCCGGGTTTGTAGATCGGTTTTATAGAGCCGGGGCCAGTCCAGGAGATTATCCTCTCAACTCCTAAATGCTTGGCGGCATATATGTTCGCCCTGTAGTTGACAAAAGGGGCTGTAACGTCGTAGTCCCTCTCTCCGTGCCTGGAGAGGAAGTAGTACTCAAATCCGCCGGGGTGTTTCAGCGTGTATACGGGGTTTGAGAGGCCGAAGGGCGTTTCAACCCTTTCTGCTTTGAGGATTTTCCCGAATAGTTCCTTTTCAAGCTGGTAAGCTCCGCTTCCGCCGATTACCATAACCTTAGCCACGGTTCCTCCTTATGTCCGGGGGAACTATCCTGTGGAGTTTAAACCTTTCCCTTGCAAGTTCCTCGATCCAGTCAATTCCTTTCCTGTACAGCTGAACGAAAGGATCTATGGATATTCCTCCCCTCGGGTTGAATTCCCCGTAGACTTCTATGTAGTAGGGGTCGAGTAGTTTAAAGAGATCTTCGGCTATTTTGTTAACGGAGTCTTCGTGAAATCCCCTGGAGTTTCTGAAAGAGAACAGGTAGAGCTTCAGGGACTTGCTCTCGACAAGCCACCTGTCGGGGATGTACTGAATATATATGGTTGCAAAGTCGGGCTGTCCCGTTATGGGGCAGAGGGTCGTAAACTCCGGACAGTTGAAGGAGACCCAGTAAACTCTGCCGGGAAACTGGTTCGGGAACTTTTCCAGAAGCTCCGGATTGTAGCTGTACTCATACTCTGTTTTCTTCCCCAACTTTGACACTGTACCGAAATCTTTCCTTTCCATTTTGAACTCCTAAACTGCCAATCTTAGTCCGAGTTTTTTTGCAAAGCTGTAAACTTCCTCAAACTCTTCTGCTGTTATCCTTCTGCAAATTTCAGGGTAGTCACAGGCCTTGTAATACGGGTAGTACTGATCCATAACGTTTGTGTACGTGTTCTTTCCGAGGTTTTCCGCTAACCACTTCAAGACTTCCTTGCTGTCTTCCGTCCACCCGGGCATTACCAGGTGTCTTACGATTAACCCTTTCTTTGCGATTCCCAGTTCATCGGTCTTGAGATCTCCGACCTGTCTATGCATCTCAAGCAGGGCTTCTTTGACCCTTTCCGGGTAATCAGGAGCTTTTAAGTACCTGCGTGCAAATTCTGCGTTTAGTGTTTTAAAGTCGGGCATGTATATGTCGACAAGCCCTTTCAGTTCCCTCAGAACTTCTACGCTTTCGTATCCTCCGCAGTTGTACACTATGGGGATTTTTAGTCCCATCTTTTTCGCAATCTCAACTGCTTCAAATATCTGCGGGACTTGGTGGGTAGGAGTTACGAGGTTGATGTTGTGGCATCCCCTTTCCTGAAGGTGCAGCATTATCCCTGCAAGGTTGTCGACGGATATGTATTCTCCTTCCATAAGGTGAGATATCTGGTAGTTTTGACAGAAGACGCATCCAAGGTTGCAGCCTGTAAAGAATATTGTTCCGGAGCCTCCCCAGCCTACCAGTACCGGTTCTTCTCCGAAGTGAGGACCGAAGGAAGAAACCATCGGTTTGTCGGTTACTTTACAGAAGCCTACCTCTCCGTTGCTTCTCTCTGCCATGCAGTTCCTGGGGCAGAGCCGGCAGGGGGAAAGGAACTTTTTGACCTCCTTGATTCCCATTCAAGCCCTCTGAATGTGTTTTAAAAACATCGTTGCGAAGGAACCTTTGGGTAGTTCAAATATTAACCTGTTTTTAAACAGCTTAAGCTTTCGGACTTCAACGTATGTCATCCTGTAATCTCCCTTTATTTTAAGTTCACGGAGCCTTTCAATCAGGCTTTCGAGGCTGATGTCCTCTTCCTTCAGGATTTCCCTGTAAGGTTCTAATAACTTTTTCTTATAGCCCAAAATCGTCCAGAACTTGGGAAGTTTCTTGATTTCCTCCGGGCTTGTTGACGGGATAAAGAATCGGCAGCCTTTCTCAGTTACGTAGTATCCGGGAAACCTGTCTTTGAGGAAGCGTTCGAAGCTCCTGTTCCATAAGTAGGAGAGGTAGGAATCTACAAGGAAGTTCTCTCTCCAGTTTAGCTTTCTCTTTTTGCCGAAGAGAATCTCTTTTCCCCTTCTCCAGTTCTCCTCCTTCACCCTTTGAACGTCGTAGTAATTGATAAACCAACTTCTCAAATCAACCGGGAGATTATTTAAGTTTACGGCAAACAGGTTTCCTTTAAGGTTTCCTATTCTGACCTTTTTCCTTACTTTTCCGATGAACTTGAGTAAAAACCAGCTTTCTCCCTGCGGTTTTCCTATGGTAGACCCGAGGAACTCGGCCGAGCTTACTTTCTGAAATGTAAGGGCAAACTTGTCCTTCATGCCGGCGTAGCTGAGGTTGAACTTTCTGCAGACCTCGAGCGTCGTCATGTTCCTCTTTGCCAGCAGGTAAAGGTAGTGATTTCCGCTTTCGCATATCGGAAATTCCGATATCTCCTTGACTATGAAATCCTCGGGCTTTTTCCTTTCCCACCTGAATTCAAGCTCTTTCAACTTTCTCCCCTATGTAAAAAGACCCGGTTATTATGGTCGGCCGTAATATTTCGGGAACTTTTATGCGATTTATAGTTTCAATCCTTTTAAGTCCCAGTTTTTTCGAAATTTTTAGGAGTTCTTCAAGGCTTGCCGCCCTTTCATTCTCTATTTCGGTCAAGTACAGCTTTCCACTGCTCCAGTTCAGGTATTCGGCTACGACCTTGAGGTTTTCTTCCTGTTCTTTGTCTCTTAGTCCCGAGTATATGACGTCTCCTTTGATTTTTAGACCTCTTGCTGTTTCAAACAGAGTCTTCAGGGCATCCGGATTGTGGGCAACGTCGAGTATTACCGGAGGGTTTTCTTTTAGCAGTTCAAATCTCCCCGGCAATTTCGAATCAAACTTCCTCGGAATGAGGAACTTCTTTTTGAGGAAGTTCTCGCAGAGGATGTGGGCTGCCTTAATGGCGGTTGAGCAGTTAACGGCCTGATGGCGGCCGATTAGTGCAGTTTTTACTTTTAACTGTCCGAGGTAATAAAACTCCGTTCCTTTGGTGGAAGTTTTAACGTCCTCTTCCCAGAAGTCATTTCCGTGTATGTAGGCTTCTCCCTTAAAGTTTTTTAAGAGAATCTCTTTGACTTTTTTACTGTTTTTTGAAATTACGGCTACTATCCCTTCCTTAAGAACTCCTCCCTTTTCCTTCGCTATTTCCTCAACGGTACTTCCGAGGAAGTTCCTGTGATCGATGCCGACGGCTGTAATTACACCTACCTGATGGTTAAGGACGTTGGTGGCGTCGAGCCTTCCTCCAAGCCCCACTTCAAAAACGGCGCAGTCGACCTTTTCCCGTCTGAAGACAGAGAGGGCAAGGAGTAAGGAAGATTCGAAGTAGGTGAGTTTCTCTTTCTCGATCAAGGGGAGGATTTCTTCAAAACAGCTGTTGAGAAGCTCCTCTGAAGCCTCCTCTCCGTTTACTTTAATTCTTTCCGAGAACCTGAAAAGGTGGGGAGAGGTAAAAAGCCCGACTTTAAAGCCCTGTTTCCTTAAGGCTTCCGCTATCATGAGGCTTGTTGAACCCTTACCGTTAGTTCCGGCTACGATAACGGATGGATAGTTTTTTCCGCCAAACGCCTCAACGGCTTTTCTTATCCTGCCGAGCCCCGGTTTCCAAATGAATTCCTTTTTTCTGAAGAACTCTTCAAACAGCGTCATGTGACCTCCGGACAGGAAATTTAAAACGGCAGCGGGCTATCGGGTAGAATATTGGGACAAATCAATCGGAGGAGTAATTGAAAGGAATTCTTGAGTTTTTAGCTACGGGTTTTTATTCCGGGAAACTTCCCAAGATGCCGGGAACTTGGGGGTCTATCCTTGCGGCTTTTCTGATTTACCTGTTTTGGCCTAAAGCTTTGAATTTTCAGCTTCTTATTGTAGGAGTGACCTTTGTCCTGAGTGTGGTTTCTTCAGATTTTGTCGCCAAGGAGCTAGGTTCCGAGGATCCCGATTCCGTTGTGATTGACGAGATCTTGGGGATGGAGATAGCCTTTCTGGGATTCAATGCCGCTCACGATTGGAAGCTTGTATTCCTTGGACTAATACTGTTTAGGGTTATTGATATAATGAAGCCCCCGCCTATTCCCCTCTTTGAGAAGTTGCCGGGAGGGTGGGGAATTACGGTTGACGATGCCGTTGCCGGGGCAATTGCGAACATAATCCTGAGATTGATTGGAGGTTTCCTTTAATGTTTAAAAAGGTCCTTATAGCGAACAGGGGAGAAGTGGCAACGAGGGTAATAAGGGCCTGTAAAGAGCTGGGAATAAAGACTGTTGCCATCTATTCGGAAGCCGATGTTAACTCTCTCCACGTTAAGAAGGCCGATGAGGCTTACCTGATACACGGTGACCCGGTTAAGGCCTATCTGAACTACTTCAAGATAGTGGATATAGCCAAGAGGGCCGGGGCTGAGGCCATTCATCCCGGTTACGGCTTTCTGTCCGAAAGGGCGGACTTTGCTGAATACGCCAGGAAGCAGGGAATAGAGTTTATAGGACCGTCTGTTGAGCATCTTAAGGTCTTCGGAAGCAAGATTGAGTCGAAAAAGCTTATGAAGGAGCTTGGGGTTCCGGTTGCAGAGGGGAGTGAGGCTCCTATATCCGATCTTTCTGAGGCAAAGGATATAGCAAGGAAGATAGGCTATCCCGTTATGATAAAGGCAGCCCACGGAGGCGGGGGAAGGGGTTTAAGGGTTGCAAGGAGTGAAGAGGAACTCGTTTCTCAATTCCAGATAGCTGTAAAGGAAGCCGAAGCCGCTTTCGGAAAGGGTGAGGTTTTCATAGAAAAGTACATTGAAAGTCCCCGTCACATTGAGATACAGATAGTTGCCGATAAGCACGGAAATGTGGTTCACCTGGGGGAAAGGGACTGTTCGCTTCAGAGGAGGCATCAGAAGGTTCTCGAAATAGCTCCCTCTCCTGTTTTGACGAGGCGCCAGAGGGAAAAGCTCGGAAGGATATGCGTAGAAGCGGCAAGGGCGATAGGCTACTACGGTGTTGGGACGTGGGAATTTCTGATGGACAAGTACGGCAACTTTTACTTTATGGAAGTAAATCCCAGACTTCAGGTAGAGCACACGATAACAGAAGAGGTAACGGGAATAGACATCGTCCAGGAACAGATAAGAATAGCTGCCGGGATGGGACTTTCGTTTTCCCAGAAGAACGTTCAGATTTACGGCTACGCAATGCAGTTTAGGATAAACGCGGAGGATCCCACAAAGGACTTCGTTCCCGTCCCCGGAACGATAACTGCTTACTACTCTCCCGGAGGGATAGGGGTAAGGATAGACGGTGTTGTCTACAAAGGGTATAAAATCCCCCCGTATTACGACTCAATGGTTGCCAAGCTCATCGTCTGGGGAAGGAACTGGGACGAAGTTATAAGACGTTCGAGGAGGGCTTTAGGGGAGTTTGTCATAAGGGGAGTTCCAACGACGATTCCCTTCTTTAAAAAGATTCTAAATGACCCGGAGTTCGTTAAGGGGCAGTTTGATACTTCCTTTATAGATAGGAAGATCAAGGAGTTTACCTTCATTCAAGAGGCCGATCCGGAAGTCCTGGCCCTTGCAATATCTGCTGCTATTGCCGCACACCACGGATTGTAATTCGGAGGAGTACCAGATGGGAAGAAAGATACAGTTTACCGACGTAACGCTCAGGGACGCTCACCAGTCCCTGTTTGCCACGAGGATGAAGACCAGGGATATGGTGGAAATAGCGCCTGTGATTGACAGGGCCGGTTTTTGGTCTGTTGAGATGTGGGGGGGAGCAACTTTTGACGTTTGCCTGCGGTTTTTAAGGGAAGATCCGTGGGAGAGGTTGAGGGTTCTTCGGAAGCTCATGCCAAACTCCAGACTTCAGATGCTTTTAAGGGGACAGAACCTGGTGGGTTATAGGCACTATCCCGATGACGTCGTTAGGGCATTCGTCAGGAAGGCGGCCGAAAACGGGATAGATGTATTCAGAATATTTGATGCCCTTAATGACCTGAGAAACGTTGAGGTTGCAGTCGAAACTGCAAAAGAGATGGGAAAGATTGTGGAAGGGGCGCTTTCCTATACGATAAGCCCGGTTCATACGGAAGACCTCTACATAGAGCTTGCCCTCCAGTTTAAGGAAATGGGAGCGGACATAATAGCTATAAAGGACATGGCCGGACTTCTCTCTCCCGAAAGGGCTTACTCGCTGGTAAAGGCGTTGAAAGAAGAGGTCGGCCTTCCGGTTCACGTCCATACCCACTGCACAAGCGGCCTTGCAGAGATGTCCCAGCTGAAGGCGGCAGAGGCCGGGGCGGATATTTTTGATGTGGCTATCTCGCCCATGGCTTCGGATACTTCTCACCCGGCAGTTGAGACTATGGCTTATGCCTTCGGAGAGTTCGGATTTGGCATGGATCTTGATAAGAATGCCCTGAGGAAGATGGCGGCTCACTTTAAGGAGGTTAGGAAGAAGTACAAGAAGTACGATATAGACTTTAAGGGAGTCGATGCGGCCGTTCTGGAGCACCAAATCCCCGGAGGAATGATTTCAAACCTTATAAATCAGCTGAAAGAGCAGGGAGCTTTGGATAGGCTCGATGAAGTTCTTGAAGAGGTTCCCAGAGTCAGGGAGGACTTGGGTTACCCGCCTCTGGTTACTCCGACGAGCCAGATAGTCGGAACGCAGGCCGTTTTGAATGTTCTGGCCGGTGAGCGCTACAAGATGATTACGCAAGAAACGAAGAACTATGTTAAGGGACTTTACGGTAAGCCTCCCGCTCCGATTAAGGAAGAGATAATTAAGAAAGTTCTCGGCGATGAAGAGCCCATTACCTGCCGTCCTGCCGATCTTCTACAACCTGAGCTTGACAAGTGTAGAGAAGAGATTAAAGATCTCGCCAGAAGTGAGGAAGATGTTCTCTCTTACTGTCTCTTTCCGAAAGTTGCAAGAGAATTCTTTGAGTGGAGGGAGAAGGTCGAGAGGGGAGAAATTCCCGCAATTTCGGAGGAAGATCTCTCCGACATGGAAGAGGAAGAGAGGAAGTGTCCACAACCCCTTGCTCCTACTGAGTTCATCATAAACGTTCACGGAGAGAGTTACCACGTTAAAATTGCCGGGGTGGGTCACAGGAAAGAGGGCAAGAAACCTTACTTTATTAAGATAGACGGCAGGTTGGAAGAGGTTGTGGTTGAACCTCTCGTTGAAGTTGTTCCGACCGGAGAGGAAGTAGAGATTAAGGGTGAGCTTACCAGTTCTTCCAGAAGGCCGAGGGCAACGAAGGAGGGAGATGTTACGTCTCCGATGCCTGCCAAGGTTGTTGAGATAAAGGTTAAAGAAGGCGATAAGGTAAAAGAAGGGCAGGTTGTTGCCGTAGTTGAGGCAATGAAGATGCAGAACGAAATTCACGCTCCGATAAGCGGAACTGTGAAGGCCATATACGCTAGGGTGGGAGATAACGTTAATCCCGATGAAGCTATAATGACAATAGAACCTTGAAAATAGCACAGATGATCCTATATTTATGAACTGCGTCGGGGCGTGGCGTAGCCTGGTAGCGCGCTGGCATGGGGGGCCAGAGGTCGCCCGTTCAAGTCGGGTCGCCCCGACCATTTAATAATAAAAATAAGGAAATGCGATTCCTTATTCTGAATCCGAATCTTTTATAATTAAAGCCAATCCCTCTTTTGTCGGGAGATGTTTATTGGTATCCCGGATTAGAAGTTTTGCCACGTACGGAATAGAGGCCTTAGAAGTAAAGGTTGAAGTAGATGCCGGAAGGGGACTTCCGGGGACAGTAATTGTTGGTTTGCCGGATTCTGCGGTAAAGGAAAGCAAGGAGAGGGTCAGATCGGCTATTGTAAACTCCGGCTACCCGTTTCCGGCAAAGAAAATCGTTGTAAACCTTGCTCCTGCAGATTTAAAGAAAGAGGGAACGCTGTATGACCTTCCCATTGCTTTAGGAATTCTTGCTTCCACCGGTCTTGTCAGAGAAGACACCGTCTCAAACTACCTCGTTGCTGGGGAGCTTGGGCTTGGAGGGGAAGTTAATCCTGTTAAAGGGATACTTCCCGCAGCTTTCCTGGCGAAGGAGTTGGGACTTGAAGGGATAGTTGTTCCCCTTAAGAATGCAGAAGAGGCTTTACTGGTCGGCGGGATTAAGGTCTATCCTGTTAAGAGTCTTGTAGAAGCTGTGGCCTTTTTCAACGGTGATTTGAGAATAGAGCCGGCAACACCCGAAAGGGTGGCCGATGCCGCTGATTACGACGTTGACCTGTCGGATATAGTAGGGCAGTACCAGGCCAAAAGGGCTTTGGAAATTGCTGCGGCCGGCAGGCATAACCTGTTTATGGTAGGACCTCCCGGTTCAGGAAAGACCATGCTTGCCCGAAGGTTACCGACTATTATGCCTCCTATGACGGAAGAAGAGGTAATTGAGACGAGTAAAGTTTACTCCGTTGCTGGGCTGTTTAACGAAGTTCCCGTTACCCGCCGTCCCTTCCGCAGTCCTCACTCTACGGCTTCTGATGTTTCCCTTATTGGCGGAGGAGCGAATGTAAGGCCGGGTGAGGTTAGCCTTGCTCACAACGGCGTTCTCTTCTTGGATGAGCTGCCCGAGTTTAAAAGAAGCGTTCTTGAGGCCCTAAGGCAGCCTTTGGAGGATAGGAAGGTAACAATTTCAAGGGCATCCGGGACTTATACCTTTCCTGCCGATTTTTCCCTTATCTGTGCTGCTAACCCCTGTCCGTGCGGCTATTACGGCTTCTCGGACGGAGTTCACTACTGCAGTTGTTCTCCCTATCAGATAAAGAGATACATGGGGAAGATTTCGGGGCCAATCCTTGACAGGATTGATATATACGTTTCCGTGCCTGCGGTAAAACCCGAGGAGCTGAAGAAAGGAAGCGGAGGGGAGAGTTCTGAGAAGGTGAGGGGACGGGTTATTAAGGCCCATGAGATTCAAAAAAGAAGGTTCAGGGAGAGGAAAATAAACTTTAACGCCCAGATGGGAAGGAGAGAAATAAAGGAGTTCTGTAAGCTGTCAAAGGAGGCGGAGGAGGCCTTAACAAAAGCTGTGAAGGCCTTCGGCCTTTCTGCCAGGGCTTATGACAGGGTGTTGAAGCTTTCAAGGACGATTGCAGACCTTGACGGCAGTGATGTTATAGATGTTGCCCACGTTGCCGAAGCCATCAGTTACCGGAGCACAATTCCGGTGTAGGTTATTCAACTTTTAAAACGGCTAAGAAAGCTTCTTGGGGAACTTCAACTTTACCAAGCATCTTCATTCTCTTCTTACCCTCTTTCTGCTTCTCAAGTAACTTCTTCTTCCTAGTAACGTCACCGCCGTAGCACTTT